>Ga0209636_10000520_pt1 | contig 37972 bp, 36 predicted proteins | sample DeeMarSWOR152_54_FD_187464 | JGI IMG/M metagenome (GOLD analysis project Ga0209636, IMG submission 187464) | Marine sediment microbial communities from White Oak River estuary, North Carolina - WOR-1-52-54 (SPAdes) (version 2) | ecosystem: Environmental > Aquatic > Marine > Intertidal zone >... | reverse complement strand
ATATCGGCGGCTAAGGCGGCTAAGGCAGGAGCCAGCCTTGACGAGGTGATTGATGTTGTCCGCAGCAGTATGGGTCGGGTGGACTTTCGTCTGGCTTTTGACACGCTGGAGTATTTGAGAAAGGGAGGGCGCATCGGTACTGCGCAGGCGTTTCTCGGCTCGGCGCTGAAGGTGAATCCCATTCTGACCATAAAAAACGGTCTTACCGAGGGGGTTACCAGAGTGCGCTCCAGGGCCAAGGCGGTTGATTATCTAGGTGACTTTGTTATGGGCTTTCCCGATTTCGAGGAGCTGGCTATAGAAGATGCCACCACGCCGGCTGAATCTGAGACATTAGCCGAGAGGCTTGGTTCCAAGTTTCCCCGTGAGCGTATTCACTGGATGAAGGTAGGCCCGGTCATTGGCACTCACGTTGGTCCGCATGTGATCGGAGTAGGCGTACTGCCCGCGAAGTGAGTACCGTGGCGTAAGCGCAGAACAATATAGCTTTTTGTGTAATTCTGTACACTTCTCAACTTGATTGTGCGGTGAATATGTGGTTTCGTGAGCGGTGAGACCATCTATTATTCATCCATTTGTATTCAATAATGAATGACGTTAAAGTCATTTTATCATGGGTGACCCAGACAGCATGATATCCCAAGCTTCTATTTTGAAGAGTTCTTGAATTCTGGCATTGTATATGGACGTGGAGATCAATCGCCCCGCTTGCATATTAGTGATATAATTGCCGTAATTTAATTAGGCAAAGGAGCAATGCTTTGGAGTGGCAATGGTCGCTTTGGGTCATTTTGGAGTTAGCTGTCGTTATCGGGCTGGCAATCATGACGTTTTACAGCCGCCACCTCTTTCCTGCTCGCGTGCGGAACCTAAGCCTGGCACTTTTTACATCTGGAACTATATATATGTTATTAAATGCCATGGAAATCGGCACTGGCGCACCTGCGACCAAATATATGTTCTTCAAGTTACAGTATGTCCTCCTTCCCGTCGTGGCTACGATTTGGTTAGTATTTATACTTAAATATGCCCGTGAGGATAAACGTTTTGCACCCCGTACCATTGTGTTGCTCAGTATCCTGCCTGTTTTTGTTGCAGTCTTAGCGCTGACTAATGAAGTACATCATCTATTATGGACTGGCTCCTCGCCAAGCAATAATTCCTTCCTGTTCATCTATGAAGAAACGCCTTTATTGTGGTTTTCAGGGGCTTGTATTTGGGCAATTTTTTTGTATGGTATTTTTCTATTGAGTCGGCAGCTTAGGCTTATGGCCGAGCCTCTTCGCGGGGATGCATTTGGGATCCTGTTTGCGGTGATTGCTGTTGCGATAATGGCTTGTTTTGAATCGGTCAACATAGAACGCAATTCACCGTATCCACTCTCGGCCTTGGCCTGGGGCTTCGCAATTGCTTTTGTGTTTATTACGTTTTCGTTCAGGTATTTACGTGGGGCACACGTTAGACCTATGGCAGAGCATACTGCTATTGACAGCTTAGCTGATGCAGTTATGGCCATGGATACACAGACCCGCGTAATATATATGAATAAAGCAGGGGGAAAATTAACAGGCTGCACTTTTGCCGAGGCATACAAACGACCTCTAAAAGAGCTGTTGCTTTCTTGGCCACAACAGATTATGAATAGTGTTCAACAAATATCGGTACCGACTATTAAAGAACTCAGTATGGAGAAAAATGGGAAATACTCTTGGTATGAGATTGGTTCATCTCCCATGCGTGATTCTGCGGGTAATCTCATGGGACAGGTGCTGTTAATACGCGACATTACTGGTCGCATCGAGGCTGAAGAGGAGAAACAGGAGATTGAGAGAAAAGCCTACTTGGCTAGTCGACTTTCTACTGTAGGGCAGATGGCAGCGGGTATTTGCCATGAAATAAACAACCCCCTTACAGCAGTAATAGGGTATTCAGATTTGCTGACAACCAAGGATTTACCTGAGCACATAAAGCAAGATTTGGAGCGTATTCGTGACGGTGGTCGTCGGGTAGCTAGTGTAGTTAGACAACTCCTTGCATTTGCTCGTAGTACCAAGCCAGCGAGGGAAATGGTTGATATCAATGACATCTTGAGCTCGACGCTTAGATTGCGTGAACATCAGCTAGAGATAGCTAATATAGAGGTTCTAACCAACCTTGCCCCCGGCTTACCTTGCATTCTTGCCGATGCGGGGCAGCTACAACAGGTGTTCATGAACATAATTTTGAATGCTGAGACAGAAATGAAATTAGCGCATGGTCGGGGTACACTTGTGATCGAGACGGAGTGTATTGATGACATAATTAGAATATTGTTTAAGGATGATGGCCCGGGGATATCGAACGAGAACATAAATAGGGTTTTCGACCCATTTTTCACTACCAGACGGGTAGGCGAGGGAACAGGACTAGGCCTGAGTGTATGCCATGGAATCATTACAGAGCACAATGGGAAAATATATGCTAAAAGCCAGCAAGGCAAGGGCGTTACCTTCATTGTGGAGCTGCCGATAATGATTGAAACCAAGCAAACCGAAATGCCGAGTGCTGCTCGTCAAGAGAGTCGGCAGGTTCGCACTCGTAAATGTGATATACTTGTAATTGATGATGAGCCCTCAGTATTACAATTCGTGGAGCAACTCCTGACCGATAAAGGACACTACGTAGATGTTGTAGACAATGCCAAGGATGCCATAGAGTTCTTTAATAGCAAGAGTTATGACCTCATTCTGATGGATGTGCTGATGCCGGATATGACTGGCATCGAGCTATACAAGAAATTTCAACTGATGGACAAATCAGTAGGTAGTAGAGTGCTAATTATGACCGGAGATGTTCTCGGAACGACAAACAGAACTGTTATTTCGGAGACAGAAGCACCTTGCATTGAGAAACCATTCGACCCTGATGCGCTCATGACAAAGATAGAAGAGTTAATTCACCAGAATCAATAACGGACGATTGCACAATCTGGCTTTTTGTATACAGTGCCACGTTAGAATGTGTATGAAGACAAGTGAAGAGTGGATTTCTACTGCGTTAACAATTCTGTCAACCAGCTTACTACCGTATCGTAAAATTCTACCGGCAAGTCCGGGGGATGCTTCATACCTTCGATAATCACTAACTCCTTTGGCTCTTTGGCTTCCTGATAAAGCGTCTGTGCTTCTTTGAGCTCAACCAAGGTGTCATCTCTGCCATGAACCATGAGTATGGGGATAGGTGAAACTTGACCTACTACTGTTACTGGCCGGGGAAATTCGGCAGAACCATCCAATCTCACCCAAATTTGAAGTACTATCCTTCCAAACCAGTTGTTAGCCAGCCAGAATAGCCATTTCGCATTTGGTATAACGGCTTCTGTATCGGCAGGTGTGCCGACAGTAACCAGGGCATCCACATCATGAAATTTAGCCGCAGCGTAAATACCTTGGATACCGCCTAGAGAGAATCCAACGAAGGCGATTTTTTCATAGCCATAGTTACTGGCGTAATCCAAAACTGCTTTTATATCGTAAGGCTCATTCGTGCCATTATAAACACCGCCGCTCTTCCCATGCCCGCGGAAATCAAAGGTTATGACGTCAAAATATTGGGACAGCTTTTCTGTAAGCCCCGTGATATAGGGTCTGTGTTTACTGCCCATAAAGCCATGAGCCAGCACACAGACATTTGGTTTACCATTGACAAAGTGACTTACACTTATATTTATGCCGTCTTCAGTAAGCAAGACAAACTCATTAACATACCTCTTGTCATTAACAACCTCGCTATCTTCCATAGCACCAGGTGATGAGACGCAACCGCTAATAGCGAGCAATGCTATTATGCTCGCGCTTATCGTAAGTGTTTTTCCTGGTCGCATAGTCTCCCTCGAAGGCACGTATGCGGACTAATACAAATTGTTCTCTTGTGCCTGTAAAGCTCAGCTTAGTATAGCTTAATTACTTTGTGACAGGCTACTCATCCTGCTAAGATTGTGGTTGCACTCCGCTCCTGGTATCGGTGGCGCGAAGCCATCTATATGTGTTGCAATTTGCTTTAGTTATGTGTATTATTTGAATATAGATATGAATATGCACATGGAGCTATAAAATGGCCAGAAGAGCACGTGGCTGCAAGGTGAGAGGCTATGATGCAACAGCAAATGGTTCAGTGTCCTAATTGTGGCAGAACAAATTCCCCCAGCCAGCAGTTCTGCGGAACTTGTGGTGAGAGGCTCCAGTATGTTAGTCCCGTTGGTCCTGTTGGTCCCCCTACTCGTGTTAACCCTGCCCCTCCTCCTGCCACTCCCGTCACTCCTGCCACTCCTCCCACTGCCGCTAGCCCTACCCGTGGTACTGCGGTTGATGCCTCCCAGGCTCAAATGGCGGTTATAAAGTATCTCGAAAGTGCCTACATGAATTACTTGAAAGAGGTTCACTTCACCAAGTGTTGGTATTCTCATATAGGCGGTCAATCTTTCTGGGATGTTGAGGGTTTCATGTTGACAACGAAAAAGGTCGGTGGAAGCAACGAAATGCATTTTCGCTTCCAAGTAGACCCTAACTCTGGAGAAGTCCTCGGATACGAGCTTTAATTGAGGTGTTGTAAAAGTGTATCAACCATACAAGCCTACTCCCAAGCCACCCAGTGAGCAGCAGGGCATGTTGCCGTCTCTTGACCAACTAGATAGAAGGCGTAGATTTCATTACAGGGAAATGGCTGAGCGGGGAGGTTGGCGTTTCAAGCTTGTATTTTACCTAATTTTGGTAGTCATTGTGATTGTTGTAGCGATACCTAGTGCCGAGGCGTATGCCTATGGCCAGCTAAAAACGAGTTTCCAGGCGCAACAATGTTCTCCTGTAATAAGCACTGGCGGTGGGTCAGTTGCCAGCACCATAGCTGGTAGGTTCTATGGAGACGTGCTAGCTGCTGCTGATGATATAATTACAGGGCTGGATGTTCAAGGGGTCATAACTATGAGAAATCCCAGTTTTGTCCCCTTGTATATCCCAGCTACAAGTCATAAAGCTGCTATCATGGGTGGGGAGTCCAGGAGTGTTGCCTGGACAGATGCCATGTGGCTCGCTCCGGGTAGTCATGAATCCCAGACGACTAGTTTACAGGTTGAACTTCGTGACATACCAGAACCTTTACTGCGCTCTCTGGCCCTCGGAGGAAACATTAACCTTGAAATAGTATCAGAAATTCCCTTGGGTCAATTTTCTGTCACAAAAACTGTTGTTGTACCGGCTAGCGTTAGTCAACCATTATCTTCTTATATGAAATAGTGGTTGAATAGATTGAGTGAAAGCTAGACTTTCAGTTCGTCCCCACCGTGTTCCTTCTTACCCCTGAAATACTGGCTCCAGAGCTGCGGCGCCATTTGCAGCCACTTCTCCAGCCCAAGCTTTTGCAACAGCACGAGGTTGTGAACCTTGGTGTTGTGAGGCAGTATTTGAGCCTTGTCGGCGCAAGGTGCCAGCTTGAGGCAGGGGAAATCAGCGCACTCGTAGCAGAATTGCAGGCCTTTCTGCTCCACGCAGCAGGTGTATGTTGGGCACACGGCTTCGCCCATAAGCTTTATGTTTCCTTTCTCCGCCCTGCAACCGCGGCATCTGACTTGCTCGGCAGGGATATCTATTGCCCGAGAAATTCTTTCGGTGAGGGCGACGTTTCCGCTGGCTCTAAAAACAGGACAGGCGCCGCAGTATAGCCCGCAGACGGCGACAAGGTTATCTTCAGATGGTTGAGTCGACATTTTTTTGCACCTCCCAAATCTAAGGTAATCGGACATTTAAATCCTAACACGATGAAGCCCAGCATCTCAAGCTATTTGTGAATCAGTATCGGGACCTTGTTTGTTTTTATTGACCAGTCAAATCTGAGGTGTTAGAATCCGGAACGAGGGCCGGGGCCTGCCTTAATTTATGGTGGTGCCATGGACCTAGTGTTTTTATTTGGAGCCTGGATCGAATGGAAATGGAAAATGTGGCGCAAGACAGCGCTGTCAGAATAACCAGGCTGGAACTTGCCCCTTTCGGCACCAATGCCTACATAGTAGTCTGCCAGGCTACCGGCGACAGCATATTGGTGGATGCTCCGGGTGAAGCTGATAAGGTTTTGAGCCAGCTGGCTGGCACCAAGCCAAAGTACATCGTGATAACCCACAGTCATATTGACCACATTGGAGCGCTCGGAGAGCTAAGAGCCAGGCTGAAAATACTGGTGGCAATTCATCCAAATGATGCCGACAGGCTCCAGCCTCGTCCGAATGTCGAACTTAATGATGGCGATATCATAGAAGCAGGCAAGCTCAAGCTCAAAGTATTGCATACGCCAGGGCATACTCCGGGAGGTCTGTGCCTTTTGGTGGGCAAGTACTTAATATCAGGGGATACCCTCTTCCCAGGCGGCCCAGGAAAAACTGGAACACCGGCTGACTTCAAGCAGATAGTCAAGTCTATAGAAAGCAAGCTCTTCGTCCTGCCTGATGATACCGAAGTCTACCCCGGCCATGGTGAAGCCACGGTATTAGGTAAGGAAAAGAGGGAATTCGCTGTCTTTGCTTCGAAGCCGCATGACCCGAACCTGTGCGGTGATGTTCTCTGGATGTCAGTGTAGATGCCTACCACCATATCTCGGCGCGATAAAAAGCCTCTGCCAGCTTAAACCCCTTCCCTTCGGCGAATTTCTCGTATCTTTGCCTGAGCATGTCATACCATTGGCGAGGAAAATGACCAACCTGACTGTGGTGGCAGCGCAGGGCTGCCATCTTTATATCGAAGGTATCGGTAATATCGCTGAAGTAATTCGGCTCCTCAGCACCCCAGAGGAGGACTTCTTTGACTTTGTGAGGCTCGAGACCTTGTTCAATCAGGTCAGGATATGCCCAACGGTCTCGGGCATAGGGAAAAACAGCGTCCAGCACAGCTTGACCGGTTATGCGGTGGTCGCGATGCCAGATATACCGTCGATAAGGGTCGCTAGTAGCTACGATTTCTGGTCGATGGGTTCTGATTAAGCTGGCGAGCTCCTTGCGAAACTCCGGTGTGTCCTCTAGGGACTGGTCTTCGTGCCGCAAGAAGATAACCTTGTTTACCCCGAGCAACTTGGCGGCAGCTAGCTGCTCCTGCTCACGGATTTCGGCCAATCTCTCCGGCTTCATCTCAGGGTCGTTGCTACCTTTGTTGCCGTTGGTGCATACCACATATATGACCTCTTTGCCTTCACGCGTCCATTTAGTTACGGTCCCGGCGATACCGTATTCGGCATCGTCGGCGTGAGCTGTAATCACCATTGCATGAAGATTCTTTGTCATGTTTCAAGTCTCCAAAGCAAAGGCGCTTGCATGAGATTGTATGATACTACCTGCCCTGATACAATTGCAATCTGAAGATGCAATGACATTCACCTACTTGCCATCGCGGGGAGCATGAGAGACGAAGCAATCTCGGTTGTGGTTTAGAGGAATGAGGTGAAGGTAAATGATCTGGGATGCGTGACGAGCTGACGGTCAGGAATTGCAATCCATGGAGCCCGATGGATGCTGCTGCCTATGAGCGGCTCAAAGAGGGGGCGGTTTTTGCCCACCTGTTGAGCCGCCCTGATTACCAGGTCAGCGAAAATCTTTTTTTTGCTGAGGCGAACGATGTAATTATTGGCTTTATAAATGCTGTTCCGGAGCTTGGCATAGGGCGTGTAATCCTCGAGTACGGCGTCGGTTCTTCATATAAGTTAGAAGTTGCACTTAAGGGTCTTGTTGACCGCGCCGTGAGGCGGGTAAGGGGACTGGGGGCGAAAGTTGCCCACGTGAGCATGCCTGCGACTGAGGCAACGCAGGCAGAGATTTTACTAAGTCTGGGATTCGGGGTAGTCAGACGCTTCTATGAACTAAGGCTGGATGCTTCCAGTGTAAATATCGAAGCTGCTAAACAGTCAGACTTGGCATATCGTCATCTCAAGGCAGGCGAGGAGGAACTGCTTGCCTGGATTGAAAACCGCTGTTTTATGGGCACCTGGGGTTTCAATCCAAATACTGCTGAATACATTGGTTGGGAACTAAGCACCAGAGGTGACTGCCCGGAGGATGTGATTTTGGCTTTAAGCCAAGGTAAGATAGTCGGCTATTGCTGGACTGAGGCAGAACGTGACAAGGGCTCATCTACAGGCAAGAGTAAGGGTCGAATTTACATGCTGGGTGTGGACACAGACTATCGGGGCAAAGGGCTGGGCAAGAAACTGCTCCGGGCGGGCCTATTACACCTTAGGAACAAAGGTCGGGAACTCATAGACATAACTGTAGACAGCCAGAACATTGTAGCCGTTACGCTTTACCGTTCCCTGGGTTTTCAGTTACATAGAGAAACCCTATGGTATGAGAAAGCCGTACCTTAGCCTGTTTCTTCTAGGAAAAGCCTGAACATATGGTACATTGTCCTTCGTTGACTTCTATATGTGAACGAAATACAATGAATCTAGAGGGAGGTTATGATTTAGCTTACTTATAAATTCTCGCTTCGTGGGGTGGGCAGGTATATGAAAAAGGTCACGCGATAGGTGGTGCAGAGCTATCCGGGGTGTATTTGCGTGACCTTTTTTGTTTGTTGCCAAGATTACAAGGTTAACTTGCAAATCTCTCATATAGCGATTATCTACGCACAGACACCTCCGAGGCTTCCAGAGAATCCTGCATATATTTAGCGTATAAGAAAATCGAGCATGTGGCTATACCGATTTCAAAGGCGAGTGTTTATCGTCGAGTAAGGTAGAGGCAAATACCGGTAAGCAAAGGGGGTCGTCAGCTGCGTTTTTGTAAAGATACCGTTGATGTGTGGCTATTAAAAGGCGAGGCAGGCTAAGGAAATGCCAAGGAAACCACCGGGCAAAAAAAAATTTAAAGCTCCGTTAAAGGGTGCTCTCAAAACCATAAGCCCCCCTTCACAGCGAAACTTATATTTGGTAATAGCGCTGGTGACAGTGTTCTTTTTGGTTGGGGGATATTTGCTCTACCATTTCCAAGAGCGGCAGATGCGCCAGCGTACCGAGGATGGACTCTCAATCGCGGCTCAATTGAAGGCGGATCAGATTACTCAGTGGCGTGCCGAAAGATTGACGGATGCCAATATACTGATGTCTAGCCCGTTTTTAATTGAAGGAGTGTCGAGGTATAAGGTTTCACCAGCGGATACTGAGCTCAAAGATGAGATACTTGCTAGCTTAGCAAACATAGAGAAATCCTATCCATACCAGGATATACTGCTGGTTGACGCGAATGGCAGTGTGCTTATGAGCCTAAATGATAGTGTACATCGCCTCAGTGATATGACATTGGCACAACTGGCGATTGCCATCGAGGAGCATAAAGCCGTTATGACTGATTTCCATTATCCTTCGGATGGCAGCTCACCGCATCTGGATGTTATCGCGCCTCTCTTTCCCTGGCGGGCGGATCTGCAGCAGGCAATAGGTGCCGTGGTTCTCTGCATCGACCCCGCTCAATATCTCTGGCCGCTGGTACAGTCCTCGCCCATGCCAGGCGAAACCGCCGAGACTTTTCTGGTGAAACGCGATGGTGACCAGGTATTGTTTTTGAACGAGCTGCGCCACCAAAAAGATGCCGCTCTCAAATTGAGAATCCCTTTGAGCCAGCAGGAATCCCCCGCTGTAATGGCTGTCCAGGGGAAAGAGGGAGTCGTTGAAGGCAAGGACTACCGTGGAGTAGAGGTATTAGCTGCCCTGAAACATGTTCCCGACTCCCCGTGGTATATGGTAACCAAGATCGATACCGGTGAGGCGCTTTCGGCATGGCTCTTTCAGGCTGGCATTATTGTGGCTTTTGCCGCTGGATTGCTGGCTTTTGCGCTTGCAGGCACCTGGCTCATCTGGCAGCGGAGGCAAAGGCTGGCGTATCAGGCACTGTACCAGGCAGAGATTGAGTCTCAGGCGCTGCGCGGCCACTTTGCGTACCTGGTGAAGTACGCCAATGACATCATCATTCTGGCCGATGAGGACCAGCACGTCGTAGAAGCTAATGACCGCGCTCTTGAAGCCTACGGCTACACGCTAGAGGAAATGCTCGGTCTGCCGATGGCTGCTCTTATACCGCCCGGCACTCTCTCTTCATACCGGGAAAGGCTGCGTAAACTCCAGAAAGAAGGGGCAATCGTAGCAGAAGGCATCCACCAACGCAAAGATGGCTCCACGTTCCCCGTGGAGGTCAGTGCGCGGCCCCTCAAGATAGAGGGAAAACAGTACATCCAGGCAATCATCCGCGACATCACCGAGCGCAAGCGGGCGGGGGAGGTGCTGAGAGAGAGCGAGGAGCGATTCAGGGCATTCTTTGAAGAGGCACCTGTGTATCACTATATGGTTTCGTCGGAAGGTAAGATTCTGGACGTAAACAAAGCTGCTTTAGAGACACTTGGTTATAAAAGAGAAGAGATTATTGGAAAGCCGCTTATTACCACAGTCTACGCACCCAGCTCCCGCCAGAAAGCCGAAAGATTATTTATTAAATGGAAAGAGACTGGAAAGATCGAGGATGAAGAATTGAACATAATCACCAGAAGAGGCGATGAAAGGACTATCCTGTTAAGCGCCCATGCTATTAGGAATTTAGAAGGAAAGGCACTTTACTCTATTTCAGTGCAAAGAGATATCACCGAGCGCAAGCGGGCGGAGGAAGCGCTGAGAGAGAGTGAGGAGCATTATCGCTTTCTGGTAGAACTATCTCCTGAAGCCATTTTTGTTGCCACTGAGGGCAAGCATGTCTTTACAAATAGTGCCGGATTGAAGTTATTGGGCGCATCAAGCCCTGACCAAATCGTTGGAAAACCCGTAGTGGAAGTTATTCACCCGGACTATCGTGAAATTGTCTCCGAACGAATGCGAAAGGCGATTAAAACAGGAACAGCACCTCCCGTTATGGAAGAAAAGTTCGTACGGCTTGATGGGACAGTGATTGATGTTGAGGTGAAGGGAGCTCCTCTAGTTTACCGGGGCAAGCCGGCGATGCAAGTTTTCGTCTCTGACATCACCGAGCGCAAGCGTATGGAGGGGGAACTCAGACATAATATGGAAAGGTTCAAAAAGGCTATGGAGGGTGTTGTCCAGGTCATAGCATCCATAGTTGAAGTGAGAGACCCCTACACTGCTGGTCATCAACGGCGGGTAGCTGAACTTGCCTGTGCCATAGCTGAAGAGATGGGCTTTTCAGAAGAAGGCATTGAGGAAATCCGTATGGCGGCGCTTGTTCATGATATCGGCAAGATATATGTGCCTGCTGAAATTCTCAGCAAGCCCAGCAGGTTAACCGAAATCGAATTCAGCATGATCAAATCTCATCCCCAAGTTGCTTATGACATACTCAAGTCGGTGGAATTTCCGTGGCCTATTTTCAGACTTGTGCTTCAGCATCACGAAATGATGAATAGCTCTGGATATCCTGGGGGTCTACGGGGCGAAGACATTCTTCCTGGAGCGCGAATCTTGGCTGTAGCTGATGTTGTTGAGGCTATGGCTTCCCACCGCCCTTACCGGCCCGCTCTAGGATTGGAAAAGGCATTAGATCAAATCTCACAGAATAGGGGTGTTCTTTATGATCCTGAAGTGGCTGATGCTTGCTTTAGAGTTTTTAACGAGAAAGGCTTCACCTTCGAGTAACAGATGAAGACAGCGTCTCTACCTAAGAGCGCGTATCCGGGCGAGCTTTCAGTCCTCACCAGTATACCTTCCAGAAGCCAAACAATGGGCTAAGTGCATTTGTGGGTTTTGGGCGAGTTTTAGAAGGATTTTTCAGAAGTAACGATGGCAAGCGCGGCGAAGGAAAAAGAGTTAAAAAGGCTTACGGCAATCATAAAGCTACACCATAGCCTTGGTGCAAATTTAGAATTGGATCAGATCTGTCGCATATCCGTAAGAGAGCTTGCAAGTGTACTGGATTGTGATGGTTGTGCCATCATGTTGATTGAGGGGGATAAGGTTAAAATTGTGGCGGAAAAAGGTTTTTCCAAAGTGTTCGGAGAGATGGTATCTAGCGTTGAGATGCCAGCTATAAGATACACGTTAGATACGAAGGAAGATATATTTGCTGGTGATGTAAGTAGTGACCCTGCTGCAGGCTGTGTGCCTAACGGGTGTGCTATGAACTCTCTTATTTGCACTCGTATTATGATAGGCGGCGAAGTGAAAGGAATCATTCATTTGGACTCCGCAGAGAAGAATGCCTTTGATAGAGAAGATTTGGAATTTGCGCAACTTCTGGCAAAGGAGATTTCTATAGCCATGGAGCGGTCCCTTCTGTATTATCAAGTCCGAGATATTGCCGTAAGGGATGGGCTGACAGGATGTTTCAACCGCAGGAAATTTGATATAGATATCGCGGTTGAGGTTGCTACCTCTAAGCGATATAAAAAGCCACTATCGCTCTTGATGGTGGATATAGATTGGTTCAAGAAGTACAATGATTTTCACGGACACCCGAAGGGCGATAAATTGCTCAGAACCTTGGTAAATGTATTAACGGGCAATGTACGACCGTCCGACACAGTCTATCGGTATGGTGGGGAGGAATTTGCCATTCTGCTTCCGAATGCTGACAAGAATGAAGCTTCATCCGTTACAACGAGGGTGCAGAAAGCAATCGGCCAAGAGCGATTTGAGGGAGAGAGGCAAAGTCAGCCTGATGGGAAGATAACACTCAGTATAGGCGTTGCCACCTTTCCAGCAGACACTGATGATAAGGACGGCCTAATAGAGGCTGCCGATTCAGCGCTTTACAGAGCGAAACAGTCTGGCAGAAATCGAGTTTGCGTTTTCGGTGGCAAAAACATGCACAAAGTTGTCTAGCAGTTCTCTGTTTGGTCACTAAGCAGCCTGTTGTATTCATTGAGCATGCTGTCGGCGATAATCACCCAGCTGAATTCGGTCATCCCGTCTCGCCTTGTTTTTATATGCCGCGTATTGTCTTCTGGCTGGTAAAGAAGCTCTGATATCTTGCTGGCCAGATTGTGGGGAGAGTTGTCCTTGGCTATGCGTCCTATCCCGCTGTGTCGGATGATAGACCTCATGCCGCCTACATTGGTGGCTACTATAGGCGTGCCGCAGGCAAGGGATTCCAGGGCGACCATGCCGAAGCTTTCATAGTAGGAGGGGATGGCGCAGATGTCCGCAGCGCTGTAAAAAAACGGCAGCTTCTCTTGGTCTACAGAGCCGACAAAGGTAACCTGGTCTTGGATGCGCAGGTCTTTTGCCATCCGCTGCAGCATTTGCACCTGTACCTGACTGTGCTCATCACCGCCGACTACTATAAGCAGCGGTGGTTTTTCGCCTTCTATGTGGTTCAATGCCCCTAGGAGTTGTTCCATGCCTTTCAGGGGTTCTATTCTGCCGACAAAAAGTATGACTTTTTGATGGTCTAAGCCTAGTTCCTTCCGGGCTATCTCCTTGTCTACAGGCTTGAATAAATCCAGGTTGACGCCACAGGGAATGATGGTAATCTTATCTGTGGAGGCACCGTAATGTGTTATAAGGTCTTCCCGTTCTTTTACCGTGGAGGCGATAATGCGGTCACAGCTACCTACCACCTCTCGCTCGCCTTCTATCCGCAGTTCAGGCTCATATTTGCCGATGCCGATGCTGTTTTTGACCGCACCCAGTGTGTGAAACATCACGGCATGAGGGATATGCCACCAGTTCTGTAATTGCCTGCCTATCAAGCCTGATAGCCAGTAGTGGCTGTGTATCAGGTCATAATTGACGTTGTTAGATTTTCTGAAGTTCTCAACGCCATAGGCAAACCTTTGGACATAGGCATAGATGGCTACTTTGGGCATCTCTTCATCAACGCCGGTCTCAAGGTGGATAAGCCTGACGTTTTGTCCCAGGTCTATTAGCGGTTCATGCTTTGGTTGATGAGCCATTGTATATATATCTACCACGTGCCCCCTTTTACCCAGCTCTTGCGCCAGTTCCCGAATGCAAACGTTCATACCGCCGGTATCCCTGCCTCCCGGCATTTTCAGAGGACAGCTATGAATGCTAATCATGGCTATCTTAAGTCGTTTTGTCATGTCGTAGTTCCTATGCCGCATAACTCAATGAGCACTTGTATAGTGGCAGCTCGTGTCCACCGAGATGATATTTGTAGGCTTCACTACCTTTCAGGAAATCAAATTGTCTTCTATTTCTCTCTATGCTGTCCTTGATGCATAGCGCCTTTGAAATAACTCCCACACTCAGCCACCCATAATCCGGCTCATAGCCGCTGTTGTACAGGTATACCGTGTATTTATAGTCAAAGCACATGGTAGCGGCTACGGGTTTTTTATCGAGCTCCAGTATGTTGAGCCTTAGCAGTTCCTGCTCTGCCATGGAATTTGCCGCTGCCCTGAAGAACGATTCCATTTGAGGGGTTAAGAACGCTGCTTTGTCCTGGCGGCTATCTCGAAACAGCCGCAGAAATATGTTGACATCATTTCTACTGGCGTCTGTACCGTGGCGGTAGTTCAGCTCACCTTCCTCGTTCAGTCTTCTGAGCTTGCGCTTTAACTCGTGGCGTTGCTTGCCACTGAGCAATTGGATATATTCCTCCCAGGTAGCGGGCAAGGCGAGTTCCACGGAGACGTCTTCCTGGGAACACGAGATCTGCCATGCTTGCCTTGGGGCTATTTTTACGAGGCTTGTGAGTACTGTGGAATCAGGCCTCAAAGACGCCAGCTCCAAGCGGAGAATTCCCTCAGCATTCAGGTTATCCAGCAGTTCGCTGAAGAATCTTTCCTCGTTGCCGGGTTCCACAACAAAGTCCAGATAATCGCAGACGTCGCTGCTGCCGATAAAGGAAGCGATGTCATTCCTTATTAGGAGCGGGGCAATTCCTACAGCTTTTCCCTGGTATCTCACAGCACCTAAATGTAGCTTGGCTCCAGAGCCGAACTGCTGCCACCAGATTTTTGACCATTCAGGCGATGAGAATATTGAGCTTGCTGGCGAATTGGCTTGAAGCTTTTTCCAGTCGGAGTATATGGAATCGAAGCTCTCCGTAGTGAATTGAGAGTTCATAAGACTAAACCTGTCTATTATATCCTGATTAAATACAATTATGCCAATATGTGAACCCGATGAATCTTGTCATTGCGAGCGAAGTGTGATAATCCCTTAACACCCCCATTGAGATTGCTTCGTCGCTCGTGCTCCTCGTAATGACAATAACAGCTCAACTAGTCTTATGTTGAAGCAAGCCTAAGGATGTGTTAGATTAGGCGAGCAGTTCTCGTGTCTGGTTAACCTGTCAGAAATTAAGGAGGTGCCATAGGAATGAGTCAGAAGCAGTTCACCAAGCTTTTCGAGCCTGGTCGGATAGGCAGCCTGGAGCTTAAGAACCGACTGGTCATGCCGCCTATGGGGACAAATTATGCCTTGAAAGATGGGTCAGTGACGCAGCGGCAGATAGATTACTATGAGGAAAGGGCTAAGGGTGGTGTTGGTCTTGTCGTCCTGGAGCTTTCCTGTGTGGATTCTCCGGTAGGCAAGGCTGCAGCAAGGCAGATAGTTATTGATGATGACCGGTTTATACCCGGCCTTAGCAAGCTGGCGGAGGCTATCAGGCGGCATGGAGCTAAGGCGGCGATACAAATTCACCATGCCGGCAGGCAGACCTGGTCACGGTTGACCGGTAATCAGCCGGTGGCTCCCTCGCCTGTTCCGATGTCAGGAGGCGAGCAGCCAAGAGAGCTGACGCCCTCGGAGATAGCGGCGCTTGTGGATCGCTTCGCCGAGGCGGCTGAGCGGGCTAGGAGAGCGGGCTTCGATGGTGTGGAGATTCACGGCGCTCATGGCTACCTTATATCTGAATTCCTGTCTCCGCTATCCAATCTAAGGCAGGATGCTTATGGTGGCAGTGTCGAAAACAGGGCTAGATTCCTGCTGGAGGTTATAGAGTCTATCAGGAAAAGAGTTGGCAGGGATTACCCTGTCTGGTGTCGGCTAAGCGCTATGGAGATGGGTGTTGAAGGGGGAATAACCTTGGAGGAGACGCAGGCGGTAGCTCAGCTGGCGGAGAAAGCTGGCGTGGATGCCATTCATGTTTCGGCGCATCAGCTTACTCCGGCTCGGCGCCCGCCGATGGCGCAGCCACCATGTATATTTGTGCCGCTGGCTGAGGGGATAAAGAAGGTGGTCTCGGTCCCGGTCATCGCTGTAGGCCGGATTCCACCTGAGCTCGGTGAGGGCGTTCTTCGTGACGGCAAGGCGGACTTCATTTCTATAGGCAAGGCACTCTTGGCTGACCCTCACCTGCCGCAGAAGGTGGCGATGGGCAGCATGGAAGATATTACTCCCTGTATATGCTGTTTGACCTGTTTGGACAGCCTAAGCTGGCGTAAGGATGGATTATGCTGTGTGGTGAACCCGACCCTGGGCAGAGAGCGGGAATATGAGCTGAAGCCGGCGGAAAGCCCCAAGAAAGTAGTTGTGGTGGGTGGTGGGCCAGGTGGTATGGAAGCCGCTAGAGTGGCGGCGCTGAGAGGACATGAGGTGTTACTGTTCGATGACGGCGACGAATTGGGTGGTCAGTTACTGCTGGCTGTAAAACCGCCCTTCAAGGACACGATAGAGACGTTCAGACGGTATCTGGTGGGTCAGGTAACCAAATTGGGTGTTGAGCTGCGTCTGCGGCAAAGGTTTACTGCGAACGCGCTTAGTGAAATTAAGCCGGATATTGTCGTACTGGCTGCCGGTGCCAAGCCGTTTATTCCACAGATACCCGGAGTACAGAGCAAGAAGGTTCTCCAGGCGAACGAAGTCCTTACTGGCGCTGAGACTGGAGAGCGTGTGGCGGTTATAGGTGGCGAGCTGGTGGGCTGTGAAACGGCATTATATTTGGTGGAACAGGGCAAGAAGGTCACCATAATGAGGCGGGGCCCGGAGTTGGCTGCCAAGGTTCAGCAGTTTATCAGGGAACCTTTAGTAGGCAGGCTGCAGTTCAAGGGCGTTTCTATACTAACCAGTGTTGAGTATGAGGAGATAACCGAGGCTGGGGTTGTTATCAGGACCGGCGCAGGAGAGAGAAAAGTAGTCGAGGCGGACACCGTAGTGCTGGCGGCTGGTGCCGTGCCTAATACCGAGCTCTTAGCCGATTTGCAGGGTAAAGTTGCCCGGGTCTTTTCGGTAGGCGACTGCTCTGAACCGCGCGGGATAAGGGAGGCTGTGGAGGAGGGGTACAGGGCGGGAATCGACATAGGCTAAGAATCCTAGATGCTTCATTGTGCTCAGAATGGCAGGTGCTGCAGAGCTTTTAGCCCCGTGCGAGGTTCCTTAGGTATTCGGCGCGGCGGGTCATTGCTGCCAGAGCCCTTACGGCGTTTTCCGGCATAGCGTAGGTGGGTATGCCTCGTCTTGTTGCTAGCTCCATATCTTGCCGCTGGTCAATGGAGCTGCCGGGAATGACGATTATCGGCTTCTTGTTCTGGTCGCGTATGCTTTCCAGGCGTGAAAGGAACCACTCATCCTTGATAATGTCGTAGCAAATCGTCAGGCAGGAGTCAACTGCCTGTGTCATGATTTCCAGGCAGGTAGCATAAATGAGAGCTGCCTCGTCGAGCGGGGCCCATATCAGGTCTACCGGGTTTTTCGGGCCGGCGTAGGGTGGTATCTTGTCCTTGAGGAATTCACTTAGCTTCTGCTGAACATCTTGGGGAAGAGGTGAGATATTGAGTCCTGCCCTGGCGCAGGCATCAGAGATGGCCACAGCGCCACCGCCGGCCTCTATCAACACGCCTATCTCGTTCCCAGTTGGCAGATAGGGACAACTGAAGGCTACAGCCAGGTCTATGAGCTCTTCCATACTCTGGGCAGAGGTTATGCCTTTCTGTCGGCTGGCTGCCTCAAACAAGGCGTAATTGCCTGCCAGGGAGCCGGTGTGGGAAGCAGCTACCTTAGCACCCAGCTCGGAGCTGCCTCCTTTCCAGACGATAATTGGCTTTCTCGGCGATATCTCCTCGGCAAGCCTTAGAAAGCGGTTGGCTTGCTTTAAGCCCTCGATATAAAAAGCGATTACTTTGGTCTCAGGGTCATTGCCAAAATACTCTAGGAAGTCCTCGATGGTAATGTCGCTCTGGTTGCCGATGCTTATAATGCCGCTGAAGCGAAGCCCCCGCTCGCTGCCCAGATGTGTCATGTTCTGGCTTGCCCAGCCGCTCTGTCCGACGAAAGCCACGCCGCCTGGCTCTATAGGAAATCTGGCATAAGGTAAGATAGTGTTGACACTGGCTCGTGGCGAGATTATTCCCATGCAGTTGGGCCCGACTACCCTCGTATCTCCTTGGCGAGCTGCTTCCAGCACCTGCCGTTCCAACTCCTTGCCCTCGGCTCCCAGTTCGCTGAAGCCGACGCTGTGGACAACGGCGAACTTGACGCCTTTTTTGGCGCATTCAGCCATTATCCGGGGCACGCCCTGGGCGGGTATAGATATTACCGCCAGGTCTATTGCTCCGGGGACATCCAGAACGCTGGCATAGCTCTTGAGGGACATGATTTCTGACTCCTTGCGGTTTATGGGGTAAATTGCCCCCTTGTAGCCGTCCTTCATCAGTCTGGAGATGAACATTCCGCCTGACTTCGATTCGTCCTGTGAGGCGCCGACTATGGCTATAGAACGAGGTTGGAACAGGCTTGTAAGTTCTGGGGCGATAGCTTTAGGAGTCATCAGTTTCCTTCGATTTGGAAAGGTCTAGAGGCATGTCTTTACATCATGTTTCGGCAGAGATTGAAATTATATAACAGTAAGTGGATAATGAAAAGATTAGGCAATCTACGTGATTATGTTGGAGGGCGATGTATTTCTGGGTGTAGCCAGTGCGGCACGGTCTCTTAATCTGGGCCCCCTCATTAAGCCTGCCGGTTCTAGTTTTGAGAATGGTGCACTGCTGAGTTGTGATTGCCGCTTTGTTCTTTCTCGTAAGGCTTTCAGGAATTGAGGATTATCCTGCAACTTGGCGGTTCTCGGGTAGGACTCAGGCATTTGCCCATGTCTTTTAGGGGACAGCTGGTAGGTTAGAGTTGTGCCGCGTGTCATGTTCAGTTTGTAGCTGTAATGGTCTTCGAAAGTATCTGGCAGGCGGCGTGTAATAGCAGGTCTCTGTCGTCCTGCGGTTCTTGCATAACTCAGCAGCCCAACGCCTACAAAGGTTGTAAGAGGCTCGGGCATAAAGATTAAGGCTAGAGCTATCGATTGTAGCCCTACGTAGTATTCAGACTTCATGTCAAGTTAATTCGGAATATTTAAGCTTATCTGTCCGCTTTTGTCAAATTGCAAAGTGTCACGCTGGGCGATTCTTCGCCTAGAAGGCTCAGAATGACAGGAAACAAGATTACTAAATATGTCCCTTATTTCAGTTTCTTTTGGAGCCAGGCGATTCGGTCTCTAACAGTTTTAACTGCTTCAGTCTGATTAGTGCAACCAGCTAAGTCGTTAGCCAGCTTGTCATCGCCGAGCACGTCACGGACCCAGTTGCTGAGGTCGTTCTTGACTGACGTCACGTGATGGCTATAGGAGTCATCAGTCATATGAGCTAAGCAATCAGCCAACTGGTGTAGGTTCCTGGAAACACAGCCATCATGGCAAAAGAAGCTTTTATCTTCGCTTGTGTCGGATAGAACCCTGGCAGCATCTTGCTTCGTCCTCACGGTCATTGCACACCTCCTTTCTCGCTTACAACTTGACCTTAAAGCTGCTTTCTAGCTATAATAATGTGATTCGTAAGTAATGAAATCTAATAGATGAAATTGTGTTCAGCACAAAGCTGATAACGTTAGTAAATCTAATTTAAGCTAGCACAATTTCTCTATTCTTGTCAAAGACTGGAGGGAAATCGGTCAAATGGCAAAGTGGGCTTTTATCACCAATCATGGTCTGGTTCTGGGCCATATTGCTCGCAATCCCAGAAGCACGGCCAGGGTGATTGCTCAAGCGGTGGGCATAACGGAGAGGACAACACATAAAATCATAGCCGAGCTGGAAGAGGCTGGCTATATTTCTCGAAAAAAAGTGGGCAGGAAGAACCAATATCAGATTAATCCTAATTTGCCCTTGCGTCATCCCAGCCATGACGAAGTGATGGTGGGTGAGTTACTTCAAATATTGGCACGGAAAAAGGCTGACCCTGCCAAAGAGCAAATGAAACTGCCCATAAGCATCCCCTGACCTCGATTGTGTATACGAAGGTTATGGAATCTCTGATTGAGCGGGCTGCCAGAGACCTATTGAAAAGTAATTACGCCATTGCCTTAACCGGCGCTGGCATGTCAACTGAATCTGGGATACCGGATTTCCGCGGTCCAAATGGTATCTGGACCAAAGACCCCGAAGCGGAAAAAAGGGCTTATCAGACATATCACAAGTTCCTCAGAAGCCCTAAAGAATATTGGGAAGATATGCTGGGCAGGCGGTCTTTGCTCGGCAATCTGGAGAGTTTCCAGCCAAACTCCGGTCATTATGCCCTTGTCGAGCTGGAAACAATTGGCATTCTGAAGTCGGTGCTCACCCAGAACATTGACGGGTTGCATGAGAAGGCAGGCAACAAGCGGGTCCTGGAGTATCACGGCAGCGTTTTTAAACTGAGATGTCCCTCTTGTGGCTTAAGATTTAAACGTGACGAATATGACCTTAAAAAACTGGCACTGGAAGAGCAATTGCCGCCGCGATGTACCAAATGTGGCAGCCCGATAAAGGGTGACGTCGTTCACTTCAATGAGCCGATACCCTCCGATGTTGCCCGCGAAAGTATTGAGGAAGCCTCGAAATGTGACTTGATGCTGATCTGCGGCACTTCGGCGGTTGTTTATCCTTTTGCTCAGTTGCCTCGGATAGCCCGGCAGCGGCAGATTGACCAAGAACGAAAGGTGAAATCTGGCCTCGCTTTTGTGAAAAGCGAGTCGGCTGCAATGATAGTCGAAATCAATGCCGAACCCACTCCACTGACAATCGAGGGGATTTCCGACTATCTGATTCAGGGGCGCACTGCGGAGGTCCTGCCCAAAATTGCTGGAGCTGTGAAAGAGCTGTCCAAGTGAATTGGCAGTTCGAGACGGGACATTCCTCTTTTGCTTCGCCGTAAAAGACTGATTAGCCAGTAGACTAACTATTTGGTGGCCTTGGCTGGTGCTTTGTCCGGGGGTGCCATCTGTTTGCCCAAGGCATCTCGGTCCCCACCGCTCATGCCGGCGATGTGCTTGACCAGCTTCTTCCTGGAATCGATGTCATACTGCGTGGTGATGGCGATTTGCTCCATGATTGGTGAGCCGCCACCATGGTAGTTGCCCACATTGACTATGCCGCCGGTGGCTGAGCAGAGGATGTCGCCCAGGTAGCGCCAGAACTGGGCCTGGTCCTCCACCGCCATGTCTGCATTACGCTTGGTGTATTTCAGTAGCAGGTTCCTCGTCTCCGGGTTCATGAAATCTTTCTCGTGAGGGAAAGTGGCTACTATGCCGCCAGCGATGTCGCAGAGTATCTCCGCTTCACGCCACACCGCCTCGCCTGTCAGACAGCGGCCGACGTTGCTGTATATCGAATTAGGGATGTAGGAGCCCGGGCCATAAGGCACGGAGCCTATGCCCGGTATATAGACCTCCGGCTTGCCAAGGTCTGAAGCCGTGTATCCGGCGGCGTAGCCCAGTTCGGTGGTCATGATAATCTCAGCTAGCTTCTCTCGAACGTGGGGTGTCTTATGAATATTGTTCACCTCGGCGGCGAGAGCTGCCGTTCCCAGGAGGATATCGCCGATGGCCGGCTTACAGCCCGAATAGGAATGGCGGTGGAACAAGGCGAAGAGTAGAGCCAGCACACTGCCATGCTGCCATTCGCCGGCAAGGAAAACCCTTTCCCACGGCACGAAGCAGTCGTCGAAAATTATGTAGGAATCTGTGGCGCCTGGTGTGAACCCGCGCTTGAAATGCTCCCTTGGCCTGAGGTTATGGATGGTAACTACTTGTTTCAGTCCTTCCCAGTCGCCCGGTACGGCGAAGGCGACGGCGTAGTCCTTGTCCTCGGGGCGCAGCGCCCGGGTGGGTACTACCAGCACCTCGTCAGCCACTGAGGCCTCTGAGATGTGCACTTTGCAGCCGCTGACCACTATGCCATCGCTAAGCCTTTCCTTAATGCGTACGTAGGCATCGGGGTTCGGCTGGTCTGCAGGCCTTAGTATCCTATCGCCTTTGACATCTGTCTGAGCGCAGCAGCCAACCAGGTCCTCGTTCTGGAAACGGATTAGCCATTTCTTGAAGTTCTCATGGTATTGGGTAGCACCTTTGTTCATCTTGTCCGCTTCGTAGGACACATTGTAGATGCCGTTGGTGGCGTCGATGCCCATGCAGCGTTGTATGCAGCCGCCCACCTTCTGGCAGTACATGCGGGTCATGTCCTGCTTCTTGTGCAGGTCGTCGGTGTTCTGATGTATGTGGGTGAAGCGGTTGATTCTCTCGCCGGTGAGATGAGAGATGGCGGTGCACAAATCCTGGTTCTCTGGCTTGGCTGCTTCATCGAATGTAGTGCCGATGGTATTAATGCAGTCCATCTGGCGCTCGTCTGTGCGGTCGATCAGATCGCCGTCAAAATAGACGTTTCGCTTCATCTTTGCCAATCCTTGGATATACTGCTCCTTTGTCCTCATTCTTTACTCCTTACTCAGTGGATAATCAACCTGAGATTCTAGTGTTTTATTCAGATTAGTAGCCGATGACTATAATGCTACCACTTTACAGCGAAAAAATCACATTGGGTCGCTTTATCTCCCCAATTTGGGTTTAAAAGCAACTTTAGCGAGGCTGACAGCTCGCCTCTTTTAATTTTGCTAAAAGCGTGGTATTGTAGAGTGGGTGCTGCCCCCGTGGAGTAGTGCTAATGGCTGAATATGAAGTTGTGCATGTTGCAATAGCTCCCCCGCCAGTGGTTGAGGAGGAGCTCGTAAATAAGGTTGCAGCCATTGTGGCTAAAAACCTCTATGAGACTCGACTTCGCCTAGCAGGAAAGATTCCGAAGATTATCGCTAACTGTGCCGACATGCAGATGGCAGAATCAACTGCCCGGAGCCTGAGAGAACTGGGTCTCGTGGTGGTTGTTTGCGCTGATTCGGAGCTTCGCAAGTTTTCACAGATATACAGGGCACACACCCTGAAATTCGATGAGCAAGCAGTCATGTTCTGGGACAGAAGCGGTCAAGCGAGGCGAATGGAGCCGAGCGATGTGTTTTTAATTGTCAGCGGGAGGATGCAAATTTGCATGGAGACGGAGGTAACCACGACCGTAAAAAAGTTAAATGTGGCAGCAACATTAATGCTTGGCGGCATTCCTATCGCTAAAAAGGTCAAAGAAAAAACTACGAATAGATCCTTTCGAACTGAAAGTTTTGTCAGGCTCTACGGTCGGACGTCGCCGGAGCATGTCGTGGAACTACTGCAGCATGATTTCGACTACTCGTTCCTGGGGGCGGAGATGGTCTCTTCCTATGCGGCAAACTTCAGCACTACGGTTAAGAAAATCAGGGATGCATTGCCAGAGGCAATTTTCGATGACAGGCTGGTGGAACCCTTCGGGGCGGATATGCGTTCTGCTATTCCTCAGGATGACATTGAGATGAACTGTAAGTTGATTTACTGGTGTCACCAGGCGATGAGCATCCGTGGTTCGTCGGTATAGCTTAGCTACGTGTTTTTGAATAAGCAGCCGCAGATTGAATTTATCTTAAGCCCTATGATTCAGCTTTCGCCAGTAGGACAGGAATACCTGCCGGCGCTGGTAGATGTGAATTGCCACCAGGATTGTGAATGTCCAGCTCCATACCCACATTGGTAACAATATGTAGCGTTCCTTACCTGATACGGCAGTGAACCAGCCGCTGGCGATGTCTATCACCCCAACCAGCATCATCGCCAGGGTTACTGTCAGCCTGGTTGTACTGTGTGGCTTTTTGTTTTTGAACAGAGCCAATAGCAGTCGCCAGTTTTGCAGGCAATGCAGTATTAGAAAACACAGCACAAGAAAGGCAATCGGACAACTCACCAGCCTGGCTGTATTGATGTCCAGTTGTCCCAGAAAGAAAGGCTGGAGGCTAATAACTAAAGCGGCTACTGATATCGTCAACACGGCAATGGTAATACGCCTCATCTTGCTTGTGTAGATATCCAGCTTAGCCATTCTTTTTAGTTGAAGCATGGTTGAGTTGTTCACTTATTCCACCTGCGATACGCCAACACGATTATACATTTACGCAAACAAAAATGGAATCCGCTGCGGGCTTGACTACTACCTATGCCTCATCTAAAATGAAGGTGGCAGATTACTATGCTGGTTTGCCTTAATCAGAAACAGAGCGGTAGCCCGCTCCCCTCCCAGCTTTTAGCTTCCTTTATTTCATTTTCTGCCCCTCTGCTTCGCCAGCAAAGGAGGCTAATCATTGCCTAGATTCTCCTTCTTTCCCAGAGAGGAAAAGTTTTTCGTCCTTTTTGAGCAGAGCGCTCAAAATGTGGTCAAAATAGCTCAGCAGCTAAAAGACATGGTGAACACGTGGGAGAACGTTAAGGAAAGAGTGGGCGTAATAACCAGCCTGGAGCATGAGGGGGATGCTATTACCCATGAGATTATCGCACAGTTACACCGCACCTTTGTGACCCCGCTGGATCGTGAGGATATTGCCTTGCTGGCTGAGTCTCTAGACGATATAACTGATTTCATCCACTCAGCGGCGGATGCTATGCTGCTCTACAAAGTAGAGCGTCCCACCGATAAGGTCAGGGAGCTGGTTGATATTGTGGTGCAGGCAGTGATTGAGGTCGAGAAAGGGGTGTCTGAAATACACGGCCGCATTGACCGGAATAAGCTTCTTAAGCTATGCGTGGAGATTAATCGTCTGGAGAACGTGGGGGACAGCGTTTATCGCTCGGCGCTCGCGGAACTTTTCGTCAAATCAACAGATTTTGCTTACCTTATCAAGTGGCGTGAGATTTACGAGCATATAGAGACCGCCATAGACAGGTGTGAGGATGTAGCCAACACCTTAGAAGGTATAGCTCTGAAATATGCCTGAGATACTATGTCAGTCTTGTCTCTAACCCAGCTTGCCGGGATAAGTCTGATATAAGTGTATCCTTGGCCATAATGTCACTGTTGGTTATGATGACTGAGGTTGTCAATGGCTGGACTGATGCCCCTAATGCTATAGCTGCAGTTGCCTCCACTTTTGTTCTTGCGTTGAAGGTTATATTGTGGATTTAAGCTTATTATTTATAATCTTTATCATCATCATCGCCCTAGTTTTCGATTTTACTAACGGGATGCATGATGCCGCGAATTCTATTGCCACCGTTGTCTCTACCAGGGTCTTATCGCCGAGGCAAGCCGTCATCTGGGCAGCGTTTTTTAATTTTGTGGCCTTCCTTATATTTGGTACGGCGGTGGCTACAACTGTTGGCAAGGGCATGATTGATATTAATACAGTGACTCCAACGGTAATCCTGGCTGGCGTTTGCGGCGCTATTTTTTGGAACTTGATTACCTGGTATTTGGGGCTGCCTACCAGTTCTTCCCATGCTCTAATGGGCGGATACGCCGGAGCAGCTATAGCAAAGAGCGGCTTTGGGGTAATTATAGCCAGCGGCTGGTATAAAGTATTGCTTTTCATTGTCCTGGCGCCTGCTATTGGTTTAGTTTTAGGTTTCTTATTAAAGATTATTACAACATGGATTATACGTAAGCAAACGCCGGCTGCTGTTGATAAGTGGTCGCGGGTTCTTCAACTTTTTTCTGCAGCTCTGTACAGTTTGGGACACGGCGGCAATGACGCGCAAAAAACGATGGGCATTATAACCGGCCTTCTCTTTGCCGGTGGCTTAATCAGCGAATTTATAGTGCCCCTCTGGGTTGTTCTGAGTGCACACGCCGCCATTGCTTTGGGCACTTTGACCGGTGGCTGGCGGATTGTTAAAACAATGGGGCAGAAAATTACAAAGTTAAGACCGATTGACGGTTTTTGTGCTGAGACAGCCAGCGCTTTCAGTATTTTCTTAGCCACCCATCTGGGTATTCCGGTGAGCACTACCCATGTTATCACCGGAGCTATATCGGGTGTGGGTTCTGCGAACCGGCTTTCTGCCGTGCGCTGGGGCGTGACTCTTACCATTGTTTGGGCCTGGCTTTTTACTATTCCAGGAGCTGCTATTCTAGCCGCTCTCACTTATTTCTTGATTGGGATAATCCCCTTGGGCTGAAAGGAGTTATTGGCCTATTTTTCGGGTTGAATTAATTGAATCTGTAGCCACGGTGGCTGGCGATGTGTATAATTAAACTGTTGGGGAGGTAGTAATCATGGAAGTAAGTGCCGGTTTTAGCAAAGGTTTTAAGGAAATTCAAGATAAAGTCCTGGCTATGGGTGATATGGTGGCGAAGGAGATAAACCGCTCTATTGAGGCGCTGAAAAAACGGGATTTAAAGATGGCCCACCAGGTAATTGCCGGTGATGCCAAGATTGATGAGCAGCGGTTTGCTATAGAAAACAGGTGTATTGAACTTGTGGCCACGCAGAAGCCGACTACCGATGACCTGCGTGCCATCGTGTCTGTGCTCAGTATCATAACGGAGCTTGAGCGAATCGGTGACTACGCCGAGGGAATTGCCAAGATTGTAATCATGATTGGCGATGAGCCGCCCTTGAAGCCGCTGATTGACATTCCGCGGATGGCAGAATTGACCAACGAGATGATTGGAAAAAGCCTCGAGTCTTTCGTTACCCGCGATGTGAAATTGGCAAAGCATGTCGTTACCATGGATAATGCTGTGGATGGGCTTTATGACCAGGTCTTCCGTGAGCTCCTCACCTTTATGATGGTTGACCCGAAGACCATTAATCGGGCGACCCGTCTCATCTGGGTGGCGCATAACCTGGAACGCGCCGCCGACAGGGTGACAAATATCTGCGAGCGCGTCGTCTTCACCGTGACAGGTAAGATGGAGGAGCTGGAAGTTTCTAAATATTAACAGGCTAACCTGTAATTGTGAGCCCCGATTGCGTCGGGGTGCGGCAATGACAATAGACGCTCTCCGCTGTGAAACCGGTCTTTTGAGGCTGTCTGTTGTTACTATCCGACCTGTTTAAGTTGCCCCGGGAAGGTCGGCTCATGTCTTACATCTACCGGTATCGGATATCTAATGCCGCGTTCATAGGTGGCTTCAAGACCTCTGATAATGCTGTCGAGTAAATTTATGGGGATGGTGAAAGCCAGCTCGTCATCTTGCGTCATCGCCCAAACCCTATCGCCATTTCCAGGCAGTACGACCTTTGGCTCCTTGGTCTTGAACGTTTGCAGAACTCCCTCAGTGCAGGTTCCAGCTTTGCCGCTGAAAATAGAATGTATACTTATACCTGTTTCCTGAGTGGCTCCATGTACCAGCCTCATCACCTGTGCTGGATTGCAAAACAACATGACCAGGTCTGGCTCGATTTTGGTTCTCTCCAGCGGAGAAAAAATCACTCCCGCATACTCTCCCTGATTCAGCTTAACCTGCTCTACAGCTTCCATGGTTGTCTTGGCGGCAGCATCGTTGGCGGCGTAGTTCATCGCTTTTATGAACTCCGTCAAGGCATCTTTAATCTCGGGCTCTGACTCGCTCCATCCGTAAGTGTACGCTACGATTGGACAGACATTGTCCTCGTTTGTCATGCCCACCGCCCAGCCATACTTGCGGGTTAATGTCATTCCAACACAGACATTCGTCTTGAAACCCATATCCCTAAAGGGGCGTCTGGTTTTCTCGGGAAACTCACCATCGCTTTTCACCAGTTTCACAGCGATAGGGAAGGTCAGCGGTCGTATGAGTCTATTAAGTGCCTGCGCTCCTTCGATCCAGTCTGGCATGGTGTCACCTCCACTGGCATTTTGAGGTTATTATACAATCGGACAAAGACAAAAGCGATTAAAGATGATAGAATAATCAATGCCTTTGCGCCTGAGGCTAGTTTTGAGATGGTTGAAGAGCTTTTGCCTGACCTTTACAGAGTTGAAATCCCTCTTCCCGGAAGCCCTTTAAAGGCTCTCAATTCTTATATAGTAAAAGGGCGAGAACGGTTTCTGCTCATCGACACGGGGCTGAACCGCGAGGAATGTCTGCGCCCGATGCTCTCCGCCTTAAAGGAACTGGAAGTTGACCTGAACAGGACGGACTTCTTCATTACGCACTTGCACGCCGACCATTCGGGCCTGGTGCCGACTTTGGCCACTGATACGTCAAAAGTATACTTTAACAGGCCAGAAGCCAATTCTGCTGCTTTCCAGGGCTCTGAAGACTACTGGAAAGGACTCTTTGCCTTTTACCACTCCAACGGTTTTCCCGAGGAGGAAATCAAGAATGTGAGGGAAGGACACCCGGGCTATCGGTATAGCTTAGAACGTAAGATTAATTTGGTCACTACGGAGGAGGGGGATAAGATAGAAGTTGGCGATTACCTGTTTCGGTGTATTGAAACCCCGGGGCACTCGCCGGGGCATACGTGTCTTTACGAGGCCAGCAAGAAAATACTTGTATGCGGAGACCATATTCTTTTTGATATCACGCCTAATATAACCTACTGGGGGCAACTGAAAAATTCACTAAAGCAATATCTGGCAAACCTGGAGAAAGTTTATACGCTTGATGTGAATCTTGTTTTGCCCGGCCATCGCAATATCTGGAATGACCACAGGAAAAGAATTATGGAATTGCAGGAGCATCATCGGAACAGGTTGAATGAGGCAATATTTGCCCTGGAAGGTGGCGAAAAGACGGCGTGGGAGGTAGCCCCTTATATAACCTGGGATATAGGCTGCAACTCGTGGGAAGAATTTCCCTCAGTACAGAAGTGGTTTGCCGTTGGGGAAACTATTGCCCACTTGGACTATCTCGAGGCAGACGGCAGGGCATGCAAGGAGATGAAAGACCATAAGGTGCTGTATTCGCTGGCATAAAGATTTGTGATTAAATATGGAGGAATGTATAGAATGGATGTTATGCAAGCCATAATGGGACGCCGAAGTATCAGGAAATATCGTGCCGAGCCTGTGACGGAGGAAGCTCTTCAAACCGTCCTTGAAGCAGCCCGGTGGGCTCCTTCCTGGTCGAACACTCAATGCTGGAGGCTAGTCGTGGTACGGGATAAGGAGACGAAGTCGAAGCTGGCTGACATACTTATAGGTGTAAGGCCGGACAAAGCCAATCCGGCGACAGAGGCGGTGAGAAGTGCTCCTGTCATTATAGCCGCCTGTGGTGAGCGTGGAGTTTCCGGTTTACGTAAGGACGAAAGCGGGCAAAGTGTGCCAGCTACCGACAAAGGTGACGGGTGGTTGATGTTTGATGTGGCTTTGGCAATGCAGAACATGTCGCTGGCTGCTCATGCCCTTGGCCTGGGCACTGTTCATACCGGCTCGCTTGATGCTGCTGAAGCCGCTGGGATTCTGGGCGTACCTGAGAATATTGTCGTTGTCGAGTTGCTGCCTTTGGGCTGGCCGGATGAGGAGCCGGCAGCTCGCCCACGAAAGGAAATTAACGAGTTCGTATTCTTTGAGAAGTATCAGAGGTAGGTGAAGAGTAATGAGCTATCGTAGCTACCGTGGAGATAGTATAGCGCCAGTGCTGGCCATAATAATCATCTGCTTTCTGGTTTATATAGCAAGTATCTTGCCGCGCTTCGTAGACTCTCTAAACTACAACATTGTCGAGCTCTTGGGATTGCAGACGGCAACCTTTCTTCAACATCCTTGGACAATCGTGACCAACCTTTTTGTCCATAACCCTGGAAGCATATGGCACCTGTTGTTCAACATGATAACCCTCTACTTCTTCGGCACCTTTTTACTCAGACTTGTTGGAATTCGCACTTTCCTCATCGTATATTTTTTGGGCGGGATAATGGGCAATATATTCTTCATGATTTCCGCCTTCTTCTGGTTTCTAGCATCACCTTACTCTATAGTTATCGGTGCTTCAGGGGCTATCTTTGCCCTGGGCGGTACGCTGACCATGCTGACGCCAAAGTTGCGCGTGTTTGTGTTTCCCATACCGGTCCCCATGCCCCTCTGGGTGGCGGTAATCGGTGGTTTCGTCATACTGTCCTTCGTTGGAGGCGTAGCCTGGCAGGGTCATCTCGGCGGTCTGGTTTTGGGTCTTATAGCCGGGCTTGTTTTGCGTAGTAGAGTACGCACCCCGATTTCTTAGTTTGCCCGCAGTACCATGCGAAGTCGGTTCTTCAGCAAAGCAGGCTTGTACCGTTTTCTTTCCTCTTTCGAAACCACGGCTGAGGATTTTGTGACTTTATACGTCACACCAAATTCATTCCCAGATTATGCAGATGCGCTGTCATTAGGGGCTAAGTACGGCGCCTGTGCTGGTGAAATTAAGGAGGCGGTTAAAACCGAGGCGGTCATCGTCGGTGCTGATAAATACAGGACCGGGGCAGCTATATTCTGGGGTGGAATTGGGAACAAGCACATTGTCCTGCCGCCGTTCCCCATCGCCGAGGACAGGGTTTTACCGGGGAAACTTGATTACTCAGTCCTCTACGAGGTCCTGGAGAGGAGATATGTCATAGGTGTCGTGCTGGTGGCGTGGGGCTCGTATGCCTTAGGGGTGTTCGATGCCGGCAAGCTGGTGGCATGGAAAACGGGCACCGGGTATATACACAAAAAACACAGGAAAGGTGGTAGAAGCCAGAAGAGGTTTGCCCGGAGAACCGAGGAGCAGAAGAAGGATTTCCTGCGCAGAGTGGGCAACAGAATTGAGGAGAGGTTCGGCAGCTTTGCCCCGGACTATATCTTTTTCGGCGGCAACAGGCTGATTTTAAATCCGCTGATACAGGAATCTAAATATTTGCAGACCAAAGCCAGCAAAATCTCGCCGCGAATGCTGCATGTAAGATATGCCGATAGAGAGGCGCTGGTCAATAGCCTGGCTGAAATAACGAGGTTCCTGGTTTTTAGTTTCTGATTGATCGTTCAACTTAACTGTACTCCTGTGTTATAATCATGACTTCAGATTCAATATAAATTGCGGTAAACAAGGAGGCAGATATGGGCTATCTGGAAGAGGTGGCGAAATACCAGAAAACGGAAAAGCAGAAAAGCTACTCAGCCGATTTTTTGGAAGGGCAGCAGATAGAGGATTATGAGTTCTGGGATGAAGTAGAGATAGGCAAGGAAACTGTAGTACCGTTTAAGTTTGAGGTCAAGGCTGAGGACATGATGGCTTATGCCGAAGGAGTTCCTGATGATAACCCGGTGTTTTATGACGAAGAATATGCCAGGAAATGCGGCTACGACGGGTTAGTTGCTCACCCCCTGTTTATTACTCAGGTTCTTTTTTATATTCTCCAGAAAGGGCATGGTAGCTGGATAAGGACTCCGGGGGCCAGAAACCCCGGCCAGATATTCGAATGGCATGACCCGATTCGAGTGGGTGATGTTCTCACTCTCAAAACCAGGGGCTACGATAAATGGATTAAGAAGGGAAAATACTACCTGAGGTATCTGTCGGAGCTATATGACCAGTATGGCAAGCTTAAGATTAGGGGCTACGTGACCATGATTTTACCTAAGTCCAAGGCCGACGTGCTGAGATTCTTTAAAGGCGAGTGTGCTCTGGAAGCTTGAGCAACGGCGAAAGGCTTTATAAGGAAAGTAGCAAGCGGTAATGTTAAATAAGTTGAACTTTGAGTCGGTAAACTGTGATGATGTGTTGCCTGAAGTTAAACAACACATAAGTCAAGAGGTTATCTGGAAGCACGCTGTAGCCTCGCTTGACTATAACCCGCTTCATACCAATCCTGAGTGGTGTCAGACAGCTCGGGTGTTCGGCTTGCCAGTTACGGTGATGCACGGTAGTCAGACGATGTCGCTGATGGCAACGGTAGTCACCAACTGGGCGTGTCCTGTCGGCGGTAGGCTGAAGCGGATGGAGGTCAAGCTTATTAAGCCTGTACCTGTCGGTTCCACCTGCACCTATGGTGCTGTGGTGACTGAGAAGCATCCCATAGGCAAGGGAGAAAATTTTGTGGTTCTTGATTTGTGGGCAGTGAATCAAGATGGGGAGAAGGTAGCCGTCGGCACAGCCGAGGTTACGTTGCCTTAGCACCTGACACCAGCACCGTTAATTTAGTGGTGGGATGAAGCCATCTGCAGACAATCCCCAAAATGCCTATTGACAGGCGACTACCTCGTATGGCAAAGTAGGTATATAAAGTTTTGGGGGGTGTTATGAGGAAAGTCGCCGTTGTTGCTGACAGCACCTGCTGCCTGCCGCCAGAAGTGGTGGAGAAATACGATATCTGTGTGGTGCCTCTCCAGATAGTCCACGAAGGCAAGAGCTACCGCGATGGAGTCGATATTACCCCGAATGAAGTTTACAAAATCATGCGAAAAAAGGAAAACTTGCCTACCACATCGACGGCATCGGCCGGTGACTTTCTCGATGCCTACCGCCAGATGAGCCAGAAAGCCGAAAGCATACTTTGTATCACCTTGACCGGTCTGCAGAGCAAGACATTTGAGGCAGCGGTGACAGCCAAAGAGATAGCCAAAGAGGAGCTACCGAACACCATCATTGAGGCGTTTGACAGCCGCTCTGTGGCTGGTGCTCTGGGATTTATCGCTCTTGAGGCGGCTCGATTTGCCAGCAAGGGGGTGGGGTTGGCTGAGGTAGTCGGGGTAGCGAGAAACATGATGGGCAGGGTGAATTTCCTGGCTATGCTGGATACGCTCTACTATCTTGCCAGGCTTGGCCGAGTTGCCAGAGCTGCAGCCTGGGCCGGAAACATGCTGGATATGAAGCCTGTACTGGAGCATTCTCCTGCCGTAGGCGAGACGATGCCTGTGGCACGTCCCAGAACCAGGAGAAGGGCTATAGAGAGCATGCTTCAGATTATGTCGGATAGAACGAAAGGTGCAAAGGTGCACGTTATGGTGCAGCATGCAGATGAGCTGGATGGGGCGAAGGAACTTGCCACCGAGATCGAATCGCAGTTCAACTGTGTTGAAATGTACATAACCGAGTTTACTCCCGTTATGGGGGTGCACACCGGGCCCGGGCTTCTCGCTATCGGCTTCTACGCCGATTAAACTGGAGATACTTTATCGCACCTTGCCTCGTGCCAGCGAGGCGAATATGCCACCGAAGCAGAGGGCAGCGAAGATGATAAATGCCGTGTTCAAGCTGCTTAGAAACTGTGGGTAGTATTCGGGCGTAATCTGCACCCTGCCGAGGTATATAGCGAATATCAACATTACCAGGCCCATGCTGAATGTCATTCCTAGCTGTCGCATCGTTGACAGCGTTGCCGAGGCTACCCCGTAAAATTTCTTGTCCGCAGAGCTCATAACTGCATTCGTATTGGGCGAGGAGAAAAGGGCAAAGCCGAAACCGAGGATTATTAAGCCGGCTATAATGAACCACAGGCTTGTTGCTTGGTCTAAGAAGATGAAGAAGATAAGGCCGATGACCGTCAGTCCCATCCCTGCTGACGCCACGATTCTCGGCTCGATTTTGTCGGAAAGCCTCCCGGCAAGTGGCGAAAAGATAGCCTGCATTACGGGCGCTGCCACCAGAACCAAGCCGGCGTTCTGAGGGCTGAGGCCTTTTATATACTGCAGATAGAGGCTCAGGAGGAAGCTAACGGCAAATGTGGCGCTGTAGTTGATTAACGCTGCCAGATTGGATAGTGCGAATACCGTATTGTTCCTGAACAGGCGTATATCCAAGACGGGGCTTTTCACCTTAGTTTCCCATTTAACGAAGGCTACTATTCCCAGGGCACCGGCTAGAATTAGCCCGGCGCCTGACAGCTCTGGCAGCATGGTAAATCCATACATTATGGCTATAAGCATCAGGCTGTAGATTATAGAGCCGACGATATCGAATTTCTCTCCCTTTGCTTCAGCCCATTCGCCTTTTAATTTCCAGAAGACAAGAGCGATTACCAGTAAGCCCAGAGGTATATTTATCCAGAAGATGCTTCTCCAGCCGAGGTATTGTGTTAGTAATCCTCCCACAAATGGCCCGACTGAAAGACCTGCATAGACGGCGGCGACATTTATCCCCAGGACTCTGCCTCTCTCTTTAGGAGGGAATACTGAGATTAGAATAGCCACAGCGGTGCTGAAAACCATCGCTCCGCCTATCCCTTGCAGGATTCGCGATGAGATGAGCATAGCTGCTGAAGTTGAAATTGCCGCCAGAATTGAGGCAGAAGTGTAGATAACCATGCCGTAGGTGAAAATCCTCTTTCTTCCGTATATGTCGGCTATTCTGCCCAAGGGGACGAGGAACATGGTTGCTGCCAGGAGGAATGCTGTGGCCACCCAGCTCAGCAAAATGGCGTCCATGGCTAGTTCGTCCCCGATTGATGGCAGTGCAATGGTAACGGAGGAACCCATAAATGGGTTGAGGAAGGCGCCCACTGTAGTCACCAGCAAAGCGGCTTGCCGACCTGATGTCTTTTCCGGACCTGTCCCAGTTTGTTGAGCCTGCATAAACCCGCAAATTCTACCACTTGTTGTCGCTGGTGTGAAGGCTAGGTTTGATGAGCCTGAAATTGGCCGCCACTATTTCTATGGAAGGGCTACTCGCGATTACAGGCAAACGTTTAGTAGAATCTATAGTGACAATCGAGCGTCATTGGTGTATGCTATGATGTGACTTAAAGGAAGGCGGAAGCATAAGCTATGAGGCGGTCGGCTAATGCCTATCTCGATATAGAGACCACCGGTTTATCTGCTTTTTTTGATTATATCACTGTAATTGGAGTCCTCCGTTGCGATGGCAGAGGCAATGAGCTAGTTCAGTTAGTCGGCGAAGAAGTAACCAGGGGCAACCTCATCACAGCTCTTAGAGATGTAAAAACAATCTACACCTATAACGGCACGAGATTCGACCTTCGCTTCATTGCTAATTCTCTTGGCATAGACCTTGCCGCAGAATACTATCATCGTGACCTGATGTATGACTGCTGGAAGTGTAACTTGTATGGTGGCTTCAAAGCAGTTGAGCGACAGTTAGGTATTCCCCGGCGGCTACAAGGTGTTAACGGATATGAAGCGGTGCAGCTATGGTGGAGCTACATGAAGGGCGGTAGTCAGCGCGCCCTGGCTCTACTTCTGGAATATAACAGGGAAGATGTTGTAAACCTCAAGGCACTGAGAGAGAAGCTGAATTCATTCTGAGTGTTTCTGCTGCCTGCTCTGACAAGAAAAACATGTAGCCGTGACCATTAAGGGTCATGGCTACATTTGCGATTAACGGATGACCTTCTGAATGAGCCCTAGTTTTTTGTCATTCTGAAGGAATCCTTCGCCTTTGTCATCCTGAGGGAGTGAAGAGACCGAAGGATCTAGCTCAAGATGACAGGTAGGAGTCATTTGCGGGTGGTGGTATAATAGGTGATTCGTGCTTTGCACACTTGGTTGAAGCTGGAAAAGGATTGTTGTTTTGGCTACTGAGACGAAGACGAAGGGCTTCTATGGTTGGTGGTTAATATTTTTCCTCTGGGTTGTCTATACCATTCCGATTGGTTTTGCCTTCTACAGCCCAGCGGTGCTTTATCCGTTTATGATTGAGGATATGGGGTGGTCGAGGGGGGAGATAATGGTGGGCTCTACTGCCTTAATGTTGCTCTTTGGGCTCGCCAGCTTGCTGGCTGCCTGGATGATTGGGCGTTTTGGGGCACGTGTTACTCTGGCTATCGGTGGAGCCATTGTGGCCATAGCTACCGTTCTGATGGGCTTGGTGGGACATATCTATTCAATGTACCTCGTTTTGTCTCTTTTCGTTGGCTTGGGGGTAGCGCTTGCCTCGATGATTCCAGTTCAGACGGTGATTGTCTCCTGGTTTAACACCCGCCGGGCGCTGGCTATGGGCCTGGTGCTGGGGGGTGGGGCTATTGGTGGCTTCCTGGCACCTCAAATCATAACTGTAGCTGTTGAGGCTAGCGGTGGGAACTGGCGCATCGGCTGGTTCATTATCGCCGCGGCCTCAGTGATCGGGTTAGTTGTGGCTATGCTTACGGTGCGCAACCAGCCTTCGGATGTGGGTCAGCATCCTGATGGGCTGGCTCCGCGTGAAGCTGAGGCAGCGGTAAGCGGTGCTGGTCGTGTATCACGAATCTATCGCACCCCGGTTGAATGGACTTTGCGCAATGCCCTGAAGACGCCGGCGCTGTGGCTTTTGGTCGGTGCTGTTATGTTCAGTTTCTTTCTGTGGCAGGTGGTTGTCACCCAGGGACCTCTTCATCTGCTTGACAGGGGGTTTGACCCAGCCATGGCAGCATTCTTTTACAGCCTTGCTATCGGGTTGAGCATTGTGGGACGCTTCACCACCGCCGCTCTGGGCGATATTGTCGAGCCACGCTTCCTCCTTGCCTCTGGTGCCTTTTGCATTCTGCTGGGGGGTATTCTATTCTGGTTTGTTTCGCCTGAGGCTATCTGGGTGGCTTATCTCTACCCGTTGCTGGCTGGCTTTGGCTTTGGTATAGCCTATGTCTGTGTGCCTACTATTATCGGTAACTACTGGGGTTCCAAGCCTTTTGCCGGCATTATGGGCATGGAATCGCCTATTGTTCTGTCGTTTCAGGCTATAGCTGCACCTCTTGCCGGGTTTATTTATGACCTGCAAGGCAGCTATTTCCTGATTATGGTTATCTCATGGATAGCGGCGGCCATCGGTTTTGTGGCTATCCTCCTGTGCACGCCACCCAAGCCGAAGGGGACGACAAGAGGGTGAAGTAGTTTGGTTTAGGCAGCCACGCCAGCTCAAAGACCTTGCTGTTTATATTGCTGGGCCAGTTTAGCGTAAATATCTGAGCCGAGTCTCCGTTGAACCACTTGCTCTTGTGATAGCTGCCCCTTTATTCGGGCAGGTACACCTGTGACCACTGATCTCTCTGCAATCTTTGTTTCTGGCGCTACTACAGAGCCAGCTCCGATAATACAGAAGTCACCGATTTCGGCACCATCGAGGAGAGTGGCATTATTGCCGACCAGAACATTGCTGCCGATCCTGTGACAATGGACAACGGCTCCATGTCCAATAATTGTGTTGTCACCGATGATGACGTCAGTTCCGCCATGGACAACGCAATTATCCTCGATGCTGGTATTCTTTCCGATTGTTATTTTGCCAAAGTCTGCTCTAATAACTGCCCCAGGCCAGACATTCGAGTTTTCGCCGATTTCGACGTCGCCCACTATGTAGGCAGCTTCGCTGACGAAGGCTGACGATGCTATTTTGGGGCTCTTGCCGTTGAACTCTCTTATCATCTTCAACTTCTCTCCAAATGTCATTCTGAGAATAGCGAAGAATCTACAGACCCTTCGCTGTTGCTAAGGGTGACAGTGTGTTTATAACCAGGCTCTTAATCGTCTCAGGGCGGCTATTTTCTCCTTATCGCCAACCTTAGCCCTTTCCAGTGCCTGGTGTAGTATTTCGATGCTTCTATCGTAGGTTTTTCTGTCCACAGGATAGGGATGACCGTCTTTGCCGCCGTGGGCGAAGCTGTAGAGGGCAGGGTCTCGCAGGCTGATCGGCACGTCGTAAATAAGCTCTGAGATCAAGCCGAGGGCGCGCAGGGTTTTCGGGCCTACGCCCTCCAGGCTCAGCAGGTTTTCGAAGTTTTCCGGTTGGTGCTCGTAGCTGATTAAAAGTGTCTTATGTAGACGGTCGGGATGGATATCCACAAGGCTGAGGTGATGGCGAGATGGCAGGTCTAAGGTCTTGAGCCTCTTTAGCTGGCTGACAAGCTTCTCTGGTTTTTCCTCCTTGGCGATCCGTGTTATGGTTTCCCGAGCCGGGTCGCTCTCAGCGGCTACCAGATTCAAGGCTTCACCTCTCGCCTGTGAGCAGATGGCGGAATGAGGCTCGCAGACGAAGTCGGTCACCTTTTCGCCTAGCCAGTGGTAACGGCGGGCGTAGCGGTTGCCTTCATTCATCCCC
>Ga0209636_10000519_pt1 | contig 38098 bp, 32 predicted proteins | sample DeeMarSWOR152_54_FD_187464 | JGI IMG/M metagenome (GOLD analysis project Ga0209636, IMG submission 187464) | Marine sediment microbial communities from White Oak River estuary, North Carolina - WOR-1-52-54 (SPAdes) (version 2) | ecosystem: Environmental > Aquatic > Marine > Intertidal zone >... | reverse complement strand
CGCCTCCGCCCTCGACTCCGCCTTCGACTCCGCCCTCGATACCGATATCGGAGAGTTCTTCTTCGGCGATTTCGTCAGGGATTTCGACAGGAGCGACGAGTTTACCGGGTTCGATAGTGGTTTGGGACTGGACGGGTCGGATACGGGTTCTTCTTTTGGCGGTCGTGGTTTTTTTGGGTGGGGGAGGTGGAGGAGGTGGAGGAGGCGGGGGAGGAGCGAGAAAAGCGCTGTAGATCTCCACTGTGGGCAAACTTTGTGTGCTGAGGAGAGGGACAATAATCATAGCTGCAACGAGGAAAACATGAACGATTAATGCCACGGGAAATGCGACAGCTCTACGGACAGTTCCTTTTTCTGCAATAAAAAATGAGTCTTTAAAAAGTTGAGGAATTTCTTCTTGTTGTGGCTTGGTTTTTTCAGCCATTTTCTTACCTCAAAATTAGACTATTTATGTTACCAATTAAAAAGTATAAAGCATATAAAGCCATTTTACAAGTTTAATTTGATTTGTAAAAAATGTCATTTTCCCATCCCTCTTTTTGGCTTAAAAATCTTATTCCAGAAATGAAGAAGAGGACAGGATTGGTATATTGAAGAATAGGTTCCGACGATCACGCCGATGATCATGGTAAAAGCAAAATCGCTAATGACTTCGCCTCCAAGGATAAAGAGTGCGAACACTGTCAGGAAGGTTGTCCCCGAGGTAACCACAGTCCGGCTCAATGTCTGATTGATGCTTTTATCCAGGATGTTTTCGAACTCTTGTTTTCTCATGCCTTTGATGTTGTCCCTAACTCTATCGAAAATAACGATAGTATCGTTCAGCGAGTATCCGACAATGGTCAGAATGGCAGCAACAACAGGAAGGTTGACCTCTCGATTGGTGAAGGAAAAAATGCTCAATGTGAATAAAACATCGTGAGCCAGAGTCAGGATGGCGGCAACTCCGTAGGCAAATTTAAACCGGAGTCCGATGTAGATGAGCATTCCGATCAAAGCCCAGACGGTCGCCTGAGTTGCCCTTACTTTCAATTCACGTCCGACTTGGGGGCCGACAGATTCCCGGCGCTTGACCGCCAGGCTTCCAAGGTAGGTCTTTTCTTTCAGGTAATCGACAACCTCCTGGTCTATTCCTGAATCTTGGATCTGGTCATAGTTTTCGATGATTCCTTTGAGCTCGGTGGATTCCCTCAATTTGATGATCGATTCTGCGGTGTCCTGAGGATTTTCAGGAAAGGAATTTTGGAGGATGGCTGTCAGCTCGTCCGTGTCGATATTGTTGAGGTCAGCCAATCCGCTTTCGAGAGCTAATCGGTCTTCTTCAGTTGTCAGGACTTCGACGATCCTTTTCCCCATTATTTCATGGGCTTCCTGGTCCTGCTCAGCTACTCCTTCAGAGCTTGCGACTCTTATCAGATATTCCCTTTCTCCCTCTTCCACTAGTCTTTGTATTTTAGGATCCAGTCCCGCATCTAATAGCGCTTGCCTCACTTCGACAATGGGATAGGGATTCTTGAACCTGATCTGGACCAGCGTGCCACCGGTAAAATCGATTCCGCCTGTCAGGCCTTTCCCTTTGGTGATGTTAATGATCCCCGTGATGATGATGATTCCGGAGAGAACAAAGGCGAAGAACTTATACTTCATGAAGGAGAAGTTGGGCTGCTTGAATATCTGCATTTTTAAATACTCAGTTTCTCTCTTTTTTTCTTCCTGGATTGAGTGAGGTCAAAAATTAAGTGTGAGACAAAGACTGCTGTGAACATACTTGCGGTGATTCCGATAATCAGAGTCACCGCAAATCCTCTAATGGGACCAGTGCCGAACTGAAAGAGGAAGATGGCGGCAATAATGGTCGTGACGTTGGCATCCAGGATGGTCCTGAACGCACGGGAAAAACCGGATTTGATCGAGCTCAACACACTCTTTCCTGAAGTTAGCTCTTCGCGTATTCTTTCAAAAACCAGGACGTTGGCATCCACCGCCATACCGATTGTCAGGATGATTCCTGCGATACCTGGCAGTGTCAGGACCGCATTCTCTCCAAGGTAACCAAGAATTCCCGCCAGGATGAGAATGTTCAGCACAAGAGCGGCAACGGCATTGAAACCTGAAAAGCGGTAATAAAGGACCATAAAAAAAATGACAAGGATGAGGGCTATGGCCATTGCTGTGAGGCCTTTCCGGATGGAATCTTTTCCTAGAGAAGGGCCGATCGACCTTTCTTCCAGGTACTTGACCGAAGCGGGAAGCGGCCCGGCTCTGAGAATGAGGGCCAGGTCATCAGCCTCTTCGATCGTGAAGGTGCCGTGTATGATCCCTCTGTCCGGAATCCTGTCCCTGATGATTGCCACTTCCTGTACCTTCTCATCAAGGATGATACTGAGGTTTTTATTCAGGTTTTCGGATGTGAAGTCATAGAATCTTCTCCCCGCTTCTGCATTCAACGTGAATAAAACAGCTGGAAGGTTCATTTCATCCGTCGACCGACGGGCATTGATCAAATCTTTTCCCGTGACCGGAGCGACCTTGCTCACGAGATAATAGCCACCTTGTGTTCGTTCCGGATCTCCTCTCATGATTTCGGCATCCGGTGGAACCTCGCCTCCCAAATCCTGAAGCAGAGTTTCTCTATCAGGGGCAGGGCCTCCCAGCACTAGCCGCCATTCCAAAAGGGCGGTTGTTTTGATGATGTTCTTGATCCTATCCGGGTTCTCGACTCCGGGAAGCTCCACAATAATCCTGTTGCCCGTGCCCTGCCTTTGAATGGTCGGTTCAGCCAGCCCGAGTTCATCGACCCGGTTCTGAATGGTCTCCTTGGCCTGCCTGACTGATAGGTCTCTTAAATAATTGACAGCGCCAGACTTCAATGAGACGGATACACGGTTGCCCGTGATGGAATAATCCCAATCCCTGAAGTGTTCGTCCAGGAGATCCCTGATATCACTCTCCTGGTCCCGGTTGATTTCCTGAATGGAGAACTGACTGGTCCCATCCTTTGAAACCGCCGTGTACACCAGATTTTTTTTCTTCAATTGGTCTTCGAGTCGAAGGATTTCCTGGCTTGTTTCTATGCTGAGCGCATCTTCCGTGATGACTTCGAGGACAAGATGCATCCCTCCCTCTAAATCGAGCCCCAGGTGAATTTTTTCGCCAGGAGGATAGGCAAGAAAAACAGCTAAGACTATGACCGCGATAACCAGGATGCTTTTCCAGCGGAGGTCTTTTTTCATCTTACATTTTCTATACTTCTATACTGTACATTTGAAATATAAGAGTGAATTATGTCTATTCTCGAGTATTAAATCAACGAGAAATTTACTTTTCTTTTTGTCTGGGTGTCAGGATGACAGCAATTGAATTTTTAGCAATGTCTACCTTAACATTGGCGGCAACTTTTAATTCTATCTTGTCCTTCTGGACTCCCATGACGGTCCCATGGATCCCGCCTGCCGTTATGACTTTATCTCCGGGTTTAAGCTCTTCCACCATTTCCTGGTGCTTTCTCTGTTTGAGTCGCTGGGGCCGAATGAGCAGAAAGTAGAAAATAACAAAGACGAGGATAAAAGGGATCATGGCTGTTAAGAAGCTTCCCTGGGGGCGAGCCGCGGGTTGAGCCTGTAGCGAAAATGCAAATAATGCTGAAAAAATCATCAAATTTCTTCCTCTTTATTTATTATAATACTTTTTAAACGACTATACGAATTTGATTGAATAGATTGCCTAATTTTGCGGAAGATGTCAAGGTAAAAGTGAAGGTTGTGGATCGTGTTGAGTATGGCCGAGCTGATTTCCTGTCGTTCGTAGAGATGACGAAGGTAGGCGCGGGAAAAATTCTGGCAAGTGTAGCATGAGCAGTCTTCATCCACGGGCCTCTGGTCAAGGGCATATTTGACGTTTTTAATGGCCATTTTTCCTTTGCTCGTGAAGAGAGTCCCATTCCGCGCATTTCTTGTGGGAAGCACACAGTCAAAAAGGTCTATCCCTCTTTCCACGGCCTCCAGGATGTCGCTGATGTAGCCGATGCCCATGAGATAGCGGGGTCTTTCCTTTGGGAGCAGGGAGTCGGATTTTTCGATAATTTCCATGAGCTGTGATTTCGGCTCTCCTAGCCCGAGGCCTCCTAGAGCGTAGCCGCTAAAATCTACATCCAGTAAATCCTCTGTGCTCTTATTTCTCAGGTCCCAGTGCACGCTTCCTTGAGTGATTCCCCAGAGAAGCTGGGAGGAGTCCTGCTGGGAAAAGTGAGCTTTGGACCGCTTTGCCCAATGAGAGGTCAGGTTGACGGCTTCTTTCATTTTTTCTTTGGACGCTGGGAAGGGGAGGAAGTGGTCCAGGGCCATGATGATATCCGAGCCCAGTTTTATTTGAATATCCACCACATCCTCTGGAGAAAGGAAAATTTTAGTCCCGTCGAGATGAGATGTGAATTCCACACCCTTTTTTTTTACCTTGACAAGAGGGGAAAGACTGTAGATCTGGAATCCTCCGCTGTCTGAGAGAATCGGTTTGTCCCAGGAAATGAAGGAGTGAATGCCTCCCATTTGACTTATTGTTTCCAGCCCTGGTCTGAGGAACAGATGGTAGGAATTCACGAGCATGAGCTGAGCACCCAGGCTTTGAAGAAGGCTGTGAGGAAGTCCTTTGACAGTGCCCTGGCTTCCCACAGGAGCAAAGGCAGGGGTTTCGATGGGACCGTGGGGCGTATGGATGATCCCTGCCCTTGCCGAAGAGCGGCTGTCCGAAGCTGTGATCTCGTATTTCTTTTTCATTTTCTCGATGAGGGGTCAGGGCTCGACATTAGACTTCTTTTTAGAAGCTGGCGCTGTCAGATTATCCAGCCTCTCGCTCCATTCATGTTTCATTTGAAACGAATCTAATAAGATCTACATAAGGTCTGAGCGCGCAATGTCTTATGTTGGGGATTACCCCCGTCATTTGTAATGTCTAATGTCGAGCCCTGACCCCGTCAGACTGATCCCGTCAGACTCCGTCATTTGGCAAACCGGAAATATATCACATCTCCATCCAGGACACTATAGTCCTTACCCTCGAGACGCACAGCTGCCTTTTCTCTGGCAGCCTGGAAAGATCCGTGTTGGAGAAGTTCTTCCCAGGGGATGACCTCAGCACGTATGAATCCCTTTTCTATGTCAGTATGGATCGAGCCTGCGGCTTTTAATGCGGTTGTGTTTTCCGGAATGGTCCAGGCTTTCACTTCGTCCTTGCCGACCGTGAAGAAAGTAATCACTTTGAGAAGGTCATAAGAAGATTTGAGGAATTTAGGCCCGCTCAGCTCCTTCAGGCCGTACTCGGTGAGGAATATCTCCTTTTCCTCATTATCTAATTCCAGGATTTCCATTTCGATTTTACCGCAGAAAGCCTGGACTGCGATTCCTTTTTTTGGGGACGCAGTAAATTTATTCGGATTTTCAATCAAGGGAATATCCACTTCGTCGACATTCACCATATGGAGAAGCCTTTTCTGGCTGAGGAAGGCAAAGCTGCTGATGGCTTTTTCCTCTTGGGATGAGAGTTCCACCTCGCGAATCCCTTTCCCCTCCTCAAGATGAAAACGCAGAGTCTCCAGGATTTCTTTTTCCTTTTCTCCCTCAGGAGTTTTCGCCCGCTTCAGCTCCTTATCCAGTTTTTCCAGCCTGGATTCTATCGACATCAGATCGGCCAGTATGAGTTCCTCCTCCATGGAAAGGATGTCTTCTTCAGGGCTGATTTTTCCTTTGGGATGAGGGATTTGCTCATCCTGGAATCCTCTGACAACGTGTGTGAGTCCGTCAGCCAGACGGAGGGTGCTGAGATAGGCGCTGTTTTTGACCTCTCCGAAGGATATTCCAGCCAGGTCGACGAAATCAACTGCCGCGGAAATTTTATTTTTTTCAGGATAAAGAGCCCATATTTTTTCAAGTCGGGAATCAGGAACAGGGCAGGTTCTCTGGTTGACTTCTTTTTTTCTTTCTTCATAGGATTTCACTTCAATTTTGGCACCGGTGAGGAGGTTGAACAATGTTGTTTTTCCGGTTTTTGGATACCCGAAAAGAGTGAAGTTCATGGACTCAGTATAATATAAACACACGGGAAAGGCGAGATGAAGGGGTGAGGCCAAAAAACACGACTTTTTCCATTCATCCAATTCATTTTCAATAAATGATTATTTATAACCTTAACAAAATAAATAAATTATATAGTGATTCTCTTTTTTCGGTAGGATGCTCGCGATTTATTTTCCTTGATTATTTGAGTAGGAAAAATATAAAATGATTTTTTAGATACAATAATAGATTGGAGCAGCGCACACGATGAAAAAGTCAAAAGCGATTCTTCTTCTTCTGCGGCTTCCCTTTTTGACAGTGAGTGCAGGGGCTGTGTTCTTAGGCACGGCTTTTGCCTGGTGGCACGCTGGACAGTTCAATCTTTTTCACTTCATTTTGGTTTTCTTCGGTGCCTGTTTCCTTCATATAAGCTGCAACGTGGCGAACGATTATTTTGACTTCAAGAGCGGGAATGACGCGTCGAACAAGAATGCGCTGGTTCCTTTCTCGGGTGGAAGCCGAATGGTTTTGGACGGCTTTGTCAAACCCGGTGAGGCATTAATAGTTTCGTTGATTTTCGCTATCCTGGGTTCTGCCATAGGTCTCTATCTCAATGCTGTATCAGAGGGGAACATCATCTTATTCATAGGCTTGGCCGCAGTCTTTTTTGTTTTCAGCTACAACGGTTTTCCCGCTCGGCTTGTCAACAAGGGACTGGGGGAAATCGCTATATTCCTCGCCTGGGGCCCCTTGATGGTTCTCGGCGCTTATTATGTCCAGGCTGAAAGTTTGTCTTCGTTCTGGCCTTTTATCGTGGCCGTTCCTTCCGGAATTCTGACCACGCTGGTTTTGTTGATCAATGAATTTGCGGATAAAGAAGCGGATTCTTTGACCGGAAGAAAAACCTGGGTCATCCTCTTTGGATTCAAGAAGAGTTTGCAGGTCTATCTGTTGCTGGCCATGATCTGCTATTTAGTGGTCTTGGCCGGTATATTTTTCAACGGCTGGCCGCTCTGGTCTTTAATGGTGCTGGTTACATTTCCCCTGCCTTTTCTTGTGTTTAAAATCGGAAGAGCTAACCTGGAAAACTGGCCAGGATTTTTTCCGGCCGTGAAGAATACGATTTTGATGAATTTTATTTTTTTAGTCATTTTGAGTGTTTCATTCGTTATATAAAGTGAGAACAATTTGATATGAAAGAAGAAAAGATAAAAGAAGAGAAGATTCAACCCGAGGGTCCTGTAGAAGAAGGTAAAAAACAGGAGAGGAGCGGATTTCGGGAGTTCTTCGAGCTTATCGCCGAAACAGCTGTTTTCGTCTTCTTTGTCATGACTTTTGTCGTTCAGGCTTTCCAGATTCCAACAGGCTCCATGGAGCCCACTTTGCTTGTTGGCGATTTTCTCCTGGTGAATAAATTCGCTTACGCGGATCCGGTTTTACCGCTGGAAGGACTGTTTATTCCCAGAAAGAAAGTGGAGAGAGGAGACATCGTCGTTTTTAAATTCCCAGGGGAGTTGGAGAAAGATTTCGTCAAAAGAGTCATTGCCGTGGAAGGGGAAAAAATCGAGGTCAAGAATAAGCAGGTTTACATCAATGATGAGCCCATCCCTGAAGAGTATAAGATTCACATGATCACTGATATTCGTGATCAGGAAAATAATTATTATTATTATAATGATGCCATCAAAGAGAATTACGGTCCTGTCGTTGTGCCTGATGGTCATTGTTTTGTCATGGGAGACAACCGCGATAACTCCTACGACAGCCGTTACTGGCGCTTTTTGCCGTTGAGTAATGTGAAGGGACGACCCTGGATCATATATTTTTCTTACAAAGCCGAAAAAAATGCGTACCAGAAAACCAGCCTAAGAGAGAAGTTAAAAAAATTCGTGAGTTTTGTTGTTAAGGCTCGGTTGAGCCGCGTCCTAAAAGTCATAAAATAAAATTGGGGACAGCCCCCAATTTCTACCTTTTTTTCCTTTCTCTTCATTCTTCCTCTCCCAATTGTGTAAAAATTGGGGACAGGTGTTTATGCTCAGTAATTAGGTAACTCTTTCGGTAACGATATTGAAGGGAAAAGTGTCATTCCGGGCAAAGCGAAAGAATCGCATCCCCCACCGAGTAGTGATATTTTAGTCATTGTTATCTTTAACGTTTTTCTCTTTTTTCTCCTCCTTATTATTGAGCCGGCAAGCCAATCGGCGATGAATGAAGATGAGGGCGTATTGACCGGAGTGGGGGATTCGAATAAGATAGGGAAAAGTGAAAAATCCAGTTATTGCATTGATGACAGATTTTGGAGAGGATGATTTTTTTGTCGCATCATTAAAAGGCGTCATCCTCAAGATCAATCCTTCAGTCTGGATAATCGATATCACGCACCGCATTCCCTCCTTCGATATTCAGACCACGAGCTTCATACTCTTGGCTTCTTATAAATATTTCCCTCCCCAGACGATCTTTCTTGTGGTAGTTGACCCTGGAGTCGGTTCAGAACGAAAAATCCTCTTCGCCAGGACAAAAGAGTATTATTTCATTGCTCCGGATAATGGAGTTTTGAGCCTTGTGCTCGAGGAGGAAGAAGTCGAGGATTTGAGAGAGATAACGAACGAAAAGTATTTCCTCCCTGATCTAAGCCACACGTTCGAAGGCCGGGACAAGATGGCACCGGCTGCAGCCTGGATTTCAAAGGGAGTCCCCTGCAGCGAATTCGGGCCGGCGAAGTCCTCTTTCGAAAAACTTGACGTCGAGAAACCCCAGCTTAAAGGAACTGAGATCGTTGGCCATGTCCTCTATCAAGATAAATTCGGCAACCTGATAACTGATATCCCAGCGAGGATGCTCGAGGACATTGGAGGAAAAACGGGTAGGAAAAGCATTGACCTTGTCATCCGGGGGAAAAAGATATCTTCTTTCATGCAGAGCTATTCTTCAGCGAAAAGGGGAGAGCTCCTTTTTCTTGTCGGGAGTGTGGGGACAATAGAGATCACGGCAAGAGAGGAATCTGCCTCAAAAAAACTCCAAGCAGGAATTGGGGATGAAGTGAGGGTTTGTGTGAGGCGTCCGATAAAGAATCTCCACGGATGAGGGTTATCTCATTCGAAAAGTGAATAGTTAGAATGGAATACTTTGAAGGCACAGTAGAGAATATCGTTTTTTACAGCCCGGATACAGGATATACTGTCTGCAAGTTCTCTCTTGAAAACGGACAGACTATGACTGTTGTCGGTTCGTTTCCGCCTCTATCCCCCGGTGAGATGCTGAAAATAAAAGGCAAATGGGAGATCAATCCCAGATTCGGACAACAATTCAGAGTGGAAAACTTCCTTCCCATCATGCCTGCCTCGGTCAAGGGAATCGAGAAGTTTCTCTCTTCGGGATTGATCAAGGGCGTGGGTCCTGTGCTGGCGAAGAGGATCATTAAAAAATTCGGAGAGAAAACCATAGACATCATTTCAGAGAAGCCCGATAAGCTCAAGCAGGTTGAGGGAGTCGGAGATGTCAAACTGAAGGAGATAAAGAGATCCTGGGCTGAGAATCGTAATATCAGAGACCTCATCATATTCCTTCAGGAGCACAATGTAACCACTAACCTGGCCACGAAGATCTACCGACAGTACGGAGAAAAGTCTTTTCAGGTGTTGAAGACCAATCCCTATCAGGTCTGCCTGGATATCTGGGGAGTCGGCTTCAGGACAGCGGACCAGATGGCTCTCAAACTGGGGATAAGCCCTTCTTCTCCTGAACGGATAAGAGCATTCGTCCTCTATCTTATGGAGAAAGATAACGAGCAGGGGCATGTCTTTTCTCTTCAGACCGAGCTCGAAAAAAACTGCATGAAAGAGCTGGGAATCAGCCAAAAGGAAGTCAGAATGGCTCTTGAGGAGATCAAAAAACAGAAGACAGCCATTGTTGAAGAAGTGGATTCGGGAACAGCGCTTTATCTTCCGTTTTTCCATGCCGCGGAGGAAGAAGTGGCTCATTCCATCCATAAATTGGCTTCCCTTCCTTTCGTCACTCCCGATTTCGATGTGGACAAGGCCATCTCTGAAGTCGAGGAGGAGCTCGGGCTGGAATTTTCCGTGATGCAGAAACACGCTATAAAGGAGTGTTTCCAGAAAAAATTCCTGGTCATCACCGGAGGGCCTGGAACCGGCAAAACAACCATAATCAAAGCAGTCGTGGATATCTTCAATAAATGGGAAAAGACGGTTCTGTTGGCCGCTCCCACTGGAAGAGCCGCCAAGAGGCTATCCGAAGCCACAGAGAAGGAAGCGAAAACGATCCATCGCGCTTTAGAATACAATCCGAAAATGGGAGTCTTCAGGCGCAGCGAGAAATATCCATTAGCCGGGGATGCCTTGATCATCGATGAATTCTCAATGGTGGATTTACCCCTCATGTATCATTTGATAAAGGCTGTTCCGAATTGGATGCGTCTGATCCTGGTCGGAGATAAGGACCAGCTGCCGTCGGTTGGCCCGGGCAATCTACTTCGAGATATCATCGACTCGAAGAGGGTGGACGTTGTGATCCTGGATGAAATATTCCGGCAGGCCAAAGACAGCCTGATTGTTCAAAACGCGCATCGTGTGAATCATGGTCAATCATTGATCAAACCTGAAAAGGGCGACAAGGATGCAGATTTTTATTTTATCTCGCAGAATGATGAACAGAAGGTGTTCGACACCATCATGAGTCTCTGCGCTTCACGAATCCCCAAAAAGTTTGACCTGAACCCGCTCTCGCCCCAAATTCAAGTCATCAGCCCGATGTACAGAGGACTCGTGGGAGTCGATAACTTGAATAAAGAGCTTCAGCGGAGGCTCAATCCCAGTCAGGAAGGCCTGAAATTCGGAAACCGGCTGATCAAAGTTCATGATAAAGTGATGCAGGTCAAGAACAATTATGACAAAGAGGTATTTAACGGAGATATCGGTCTGGTTTCCCATGTGGATAAGCAGAAATATAGAGTGGAAGTGGACTTTTACGGACGGCCGGTGTTCTATGAAAAGGAAGAGATGGATGATCTAACGCTGGCCTACGCTGTTTCCGTTCATAAATCGCAGGGCAGCGAATACCAGTCCGTGGTCATGCCTCTCCTCACGCAGCATTACATCATGCTTCAGAGGAATTTGTTTTACACGGCTCTCACCCGGGCAAAAAAGTTGAGCGTCATCATCGGTTCCTACAAAGCGCTTTACATTGCCATTAAAAACGACCAGCCGGTCAAAAGAAACTGCCAGATCAAAGAAAAATTGATCAAAGCGTCTGAAAGTAAAGGCAGCTGAAAAAGATAGTTTTCTGAGATTTACCTTTCATAAACGACTGAAGTTCAGCGGTCTTATGTCATTGCGAGCGAAGAGCAGCAATCCCTTATGAAAAAGGGGACAGGCCTTTTTTTTCATTGTGAAGAGGAAGAGATTCTTTCGCTTGCTCAGAACAGGCTTGGCAATCTCATCCTTATGTCATTGCGAGCCTAAGATGACAATCTCGTAAAATAAAATGCTCTTGTCATTTTGAGGAACGCCGTAACATGCCAATTCCACATTCGTGTCATTGCGAGCGAAGTGCGGCAATCTCGTAAGAAGAATTGAAATACAACAATCTTTCCGCTATATTTGAATATACTCAAAATCATTCAAGAGTGCGCCTGTAGCTCAGTACGGATAGAGCAAGGGATTCCTAATCCCTGAGTCGCCGGTTCGAGTCCGGCCAGGCGCCCCATTTTTAATTCCTTAAATAATAGGCACTTGCAGGATTGTCTGAGGGCTTGTCAATCGAGTGTTTTTTTCTGTGTCACGTTCAGATTTTTCACGCCATTCCCAAAAACCTTTTCCTATCACGGAAAAAATGCTTACTTTATCAAAAAATTCATTGATTCGGATTTATAATATTTTTTATAGTTATAAACGTTAGTCCAAAAATTAACATATAAATTCCAACGGCAAAAAAAAGGAATATTTAAGATATTTATTAAAGCTTTTAGTTGTCTTCTAAGGCGTTAATTCAGCATTCATATTAGATAGATTGGATGAAAATAGTCGTAATAAGAAAGAGGAAAAAAGGATATAATTAATCTTCACGATGACGTCAAGGAGAATGAAATACAACGGAATCACCATAATGACAACTCAAAACAAGGAGGAAAAAATGGGAAATAAGAAACAATTATTGGTAGCGATTATCGGGCTGATGCTTTTTATTATCGGATCCCAGATAGCGAAAAATCAATATGCCGAGGATTGCGATTGCCATGAAAGGTTATGCACCTCTTTCGCGGCAGCGCCAAACGCGACAGTGGAAGGCTACGCAATGAGTGGCCATACATGCGACGGAAATTGTGACTTTACACTTACGGTTGTACCTAGAAGTAAGCACAAACCGGGCGAAAAAGTGCGTATTGACTATCCTGGAGTTCCTGGTGGCTTTCGCCATGTCGTTTTTGGTGAAACAGATATCCCTCAGGTTCCGGAAACTTATGCCTTTTTCCTGACCGAATGCCCCATAGCAAATGAATACCAGGTGTTTTTCGGTGAAAATACCTGCTGGACCCGAAGAGAATTGTGCAATTTACCACGCGGAAAAGCAATGCTGGATTATACCCAAGTTGCTGCACTTGGCCTTCAGAGAGGTAAAACGGCCCAGGAAGCGATTCTGGCAGCTGGCAAGCTGATCGAGAAATACGGTTTAAAAGGTCTGGGCGGTTCAGGAGAGAGCTTTCTAGTATCCGATCCCAAAGAGGCCTGGTGTTTTGAGATCGCAGGAGAGTCCACTGTATGGATTGCCCAGCGGATTCCGAATGACCATGTATGTCCCCACGCCAATCGGATGAGAATAGGTGTGGTTGATCTGGATGATAAAGAGAACTTTATGATGTCGCCCAACCTGATCCAAAATGCTATCGATAAGGGATTCTATGATCCGGAAAAGGATGGGCCATTCAATTTTGCCAAGATCTATAGCGATAACCAATCAAGAGGCAACAAAATCCGTGAGTGGCGGATGTTCAGCCTGCTTTGCCCCTCGAAAAAGTGGGAAATTGATCAGGAATTTCCCTTTTCTGTAAAACCGGATAAGAAAATTACCGCCAGGTGGTGGATTGACAATGTATGGCGTGATCATCTGGAAGGCACTGCCTACGATAGAACCCAGGGAATGGCAGCCGGGCCTTTTAACAGTCCGGGGCGGTTTCGGATTTCGGGGGTAAGATCAGAACGAAGTATTTGTACTGCTGGGTCTGGCTATACGTGGGTCTCACAGGCGCGGGGATGGCTGCCTGACTGTATCGGCGGCGTGTTCTGGTATGGCGTGGATTGTCCGCGTTCGACCTGCTATGTGCCGTTTTATGTCGGAATCTCCCAGACTCCCGAATCGTGGCGCAGAGGCGACTTTTTGAAGTTTGATCCGGATTCACCGCGATGGTATTTCCAGGCAATCGACACTTTTTCGTGGCTGAGATACCGGGATATTCATGCAGACGTAAGAAAATCTTTTGGTGCCCTGGAAGATGAGCAGTTCAATAAACAGGCTGAGATAGAAAAGATCGCACTGGAATTGTACAAATCCAATCCAGAACTGGCTAAGGAGTTTCTGACCTCCTATTCAACGGATCGTGCTCTAAAGGCTGAGAAGACCGCCAAGGAGCTGTTTTACGATTTAATCGTAAAATACTCGGATGGACGGCCTAGAGCAAAGGTAGATGAAGGGTGGCTGGAAATATTGAAGAAGAAATAGCCTGTTGCCAGAGCAGACTTCTAGCACACCCCGGCCAAATGGTTTGATAGTGGAGCAATGGTAGATTTACGCATGATCTACAGATCCATTTTATGGCAAAATATCCTCAGATTTGAGATTTAATTCAATTAATTTGGCTTAAAAGTGCTTAAAGAAAAATTAGGATTTTCAGGGGAAAATTCTGTTTTACTCTGTTGCTCAAAATCATAGAGCGAGGGATTCCTAATCCCTAGGCCGCAGGTTCGAATCCTGCCAGGCGCCCCAGCTTTTTCCCAGGAAAACTCACATTTTCCTTTGATAATGCTTAACCAAAATTAGGCAAGTTTGGTCAAAATCTGTGATGCATCTTTTATGTGCAGATTTGTCCGCTCTCTTCTCATTTGAGTTTTTTCATGAATAAATCCCTCAGCTTATTTGAAAACAATTGGGAGAAAGTTTTTATTCTTCTTTTTCCTTTATGTTTAATCTTCCTATTCTCCGGTTAAGAATAGCTTCTAAGAATGACCTCCAGTCAACGCATTCTTCAGGAGGCTGGACTCCCGTCCTTTTTATTTGACTCTGTGCGAGCATTTGTGCACCTATAGACGCTGAAATTCCTGTCCCCTTTGCAATCAGTCCAGAAGATGAATAGATGATTTTTTTTGTTTTTTGATTTTTTTTCCCTTTCACGGCGACACGAAGCGCACCCTCTTTCGAAATGCCTTTTAGGTTTTTGCACTTCTTGTGAAAGTAGGAGGCTGCAAAGTCCATAGCATCAATATAAGCATTGCCCTTTTTAATCGGACCTTCGGCTTCGCGGACTTTCTTTCCTAAACTGACGATTAACTCATTAATGTAAGGAGGATAAAATGTCGCTTTATCATTAATAATCCTGGCTTTTTTGAAACTGCGGGAAAGAGTGATTGGCTCAGGATGCCCCACATGGAAAACATCCTTTTCTCCTACTGGCTCTGGGAATTCTATCCTTTCTTTTCCATCAACAAAAGACTGAACCTCAATGAGCTTCCCATCTTGATACGTTAGCGCTTTCCCTGAGAGAGAGTAAATAAGGTGATAACTTAATGCCAATCCTCCAGGATCTGCGCCACTCATAACCCAGGCAGTGTGAATTTCTTCAATTTCATCAAGTTGGTCAGCGGCTGCTCTTACAAAAATGTTGTTTATCCCGGGGCTTGCTCCTAGCCCAAGGATAATTGTTATGCCCGCCTCCTTTGCCTTGGCATCGAGGCTAAGCATCTTGAATGTTGTTTCGTAATCGTCATTAATATCCACGAGATTTATCCTGGCTTTAATTGCTGTCTGAGCTATCATTACTTCATACTTATAATTCGGACCTGTGCAGTTAACAGCGACATCACAACCTTTCATTAGAGTTTCCAGCCCATCTGCATTATTAGCATCTAACTCTATAGGAGAGATTTTGGCTTTCCTTCCACTAAGCTTTGGCAAGAGCCTTTTTACTTTTTCCACGCTGCGTGTTGCGACTATTATCTCATCAGGTTTGCCAAAATAGTAAAGGTCTTCTACAGCAGCCTCTCCCATTTCCCCGCATCCCAGCACTAAGACTTTCATGTTATCTTTCTACCTTTTAAAAGGCTTGTATGGTAATTATACTTTCTGTTTTTTGATGAAATTTTTCAAATCCCCGCGCCAAAATCCGTAAAAAATAAGGGCTAAAAGGAGACCTGCCAGCGCATCTAAGAAGTAATGTTCTTTTAGCGTTAAAGTAGAGACTATTATAAGAACCGCGAAAAGAGTCGAAAAAATCCTGAACCAAATCGATTTAAACACAGAAAAAAGAATGCAAACTGGCAGCACACTTAAAGCCACATGCATGGAAGGCAAACAAGCATAAGGACGCATAGAAATCAAGTTGTGCACAAACTGCTGAACATTAACCAAATCATTCGGCCATGGAGCTTTTCCAGGAAGAATTATTTGTAATAAAGCCCCTGTAATTATCATTCCAGTATAGGCATATATAGCTCGACGAAGCTTCATTTCTGAAAGTTTAAATATAATGATCGCTGCCCAAACCGTCACAAAAATATCCCCGAAATAGTAAAAAATCCATGTCCAACTGATATAAGGAATCTGGCTATCTATGATTGTGTGAAATTCATAGAAAACAGAAGATGGGCGTCTGCTGTTTATTAAGTTAACTGAAAAAAAGCATAAAACATTAAGCACGGTTATGCTGATTACAATCAACAAACGTTTTAGCCATTTCACTCTTCTGTCTTGAAAATTGTTATTCATTGCAAGATATTTCTTAAGACAATCATCATGACTCTCTCTTTTTATTTGCTCTCTTCTGATCTCGGGACCGGACGGACTGAGGTTCCAAATTCAATATAATCATCCAATCGACATGGAGACACCAATCTACCCTCCCAAAAAGTTTTATTCGGGCAGCCATCACACATATCCTCCTCACCATTTGGAAGAATATTTATTGGCTGTAGAATGTTAATTGTCTGGGAGTAGAGTCTCCTTATCAGCAAAGAAGGATTCTTGAATACTGCTAAAACATAATTTCTGGCAGTCCTGCGCATTTCCCGGTCAAACAAGCTGAATAAAAGCATGAACTTGGCTTTTCGGTTAAGAGCTGGTTTCGTGTAGGCAAGATACTTTCCTTTTACTAGATGATAAGAATTTTGAAGCAATTCCATAGATTTTGCTCCCATGTTACCAAAAGACTTTTTTAGTGTGCCAATCCTGCATCCGATAGTCCATTTGAGCGAGTGAGGAAGCGTTGTGCCTCCTAAATAGGCGCACAACTTGAAATCTGGTAAAACTTTCCTTATTTCCTTGTAAATATCTAAAGTTGTGAGGTTCCCGTATTCGTTATTTGAAAAATAAGCCATTCCTGATAAATCGACTTTCTTCGTTCCAACATAGAAATCAAAGGGCCAATTAGGGCTCATCATTCTTACGGCAATGAGCGTTAAAATATTGACTTTTTGGATATTTCGAGATGCCCACTCGACTATATCTGGAACATATTTTATTGTATCCGGGTAAAGAGTCGGCATAATCGCACAGACAAGCCCTCTCTCTTTGTACAGTATATCAGCATAGTATTGACGCAGCTCATTGAGTTCTTTTTCATTCTTCCCTTCCCAGCCGGGACGTGATTGATGGCTGTCCACATGAAAAGCGAAACCGTAAGCCCCAGCACGTTTTAGATCTCGAACCAAGGGGGGTTCTAATCCCACTCCATTGGTTATAATCACTGGTTTGACATTTTGATTTTTTACCATTCTTGTTATTTCAACTATATGCGGATGTGTTAGAGGTTCTCCTCCTGCAATGAGCATCGCATCACAGCGCCGAAGAAGAAGCAATGTTTGAAGCTCTTTCTCAATTTGAGTTAATGATTTCTCGCTATCTGGATTATTTATTGCAAAGCAGGCATCACAGGTTATATTGCACTTCCTCGTGGGCTCGAGCCACGTCATGGCATTATCAGCCATGGTCCAGGGAAGACGAAAAAGCTTTTTCACATCTATCTGGAATTCTTCGGAATTTGCTTCTTCATTAAATAGTTTTTTTTGCTTTCTAACCATATTTCACTCATCTCCTATTTAATATGCAGATGAATCATCAAGATTTGTCTTCCCTTTTTTAGATTCGGCTTAGTGAGCAAAATGTGTATTTCAACCAGATAAAATTACTGGCTCTTTAACTCAGCTTTTTCCTTCTTTTGCTAGGCCTGTTTAATCTATATTACAGACTTATAGCTATGTCAATAATATAGCTTTTTCAATATAACATGGTTGGCAGATGGCGCGACTTGACACGGTACAATTTTCGCTATACATTCATATCAAATCAAAACAAGGGAGGGGATTCTATGATTGAAAGAGTCCATGAGCATATCATTACAGAACTTCAACAAAACGCTCGCACAGATACGATTTTTGTCCAGATCGCGATAGTTCTTAATTTTTTGACTCTCGCGATTAATTCTTTAATTGCCACGGAGTCTCGTACAAACAGTAGTTTGCTTGTTGTGATGTTCATCTTTGTTTCTCTAACCATAGTGGTTAATCTTGTCGTTATCCAAGGGATGCTGAAAGGGAAGCATACAAGAAACCTACTTTTAACTGGATTGATGAAAATGTACAAAGACCAGGGCGTGGAAGGATATTACGATCCAATCCTTTTGGGTAATTACAATACCAGGTATAATCTCTTCATTCTTGCGGTTGTGTTCCTGGGGCTTATAGCTATTGTTGTGCCCTTTGTGATCAGGTAACAGGAAATCGGTACTTACAGTTGTAAACACGGTTCTAGGTTTCATGTATTAGAGAAGCAGTCATTTCGTGCTGATTGGCTCATTGAAGGATATAGACTTGATTTAACGATAGGCCAACCACTTGCTCTTCAGCCCAGCCCTCCTTTATCGTCTTGTTGTGCTTGGGCTGGTGACTCTTCTGAAAACTCTGAGAAAGTTACCTCCGAGTATTTTTCTTATATCACTGTCCTTGTGACCTCTTTTGACCAATTCAGCTGTGATATTGGCGATTTTCCCCACGTGTTCTAATCCGACTGGGGGAGTCCCGATACCGTCAAAGTCAGAGCCAAGACCGACATGGTCCGCATTTCCGGTCACTTTAATCACGTGTTCGATGTGGTCCACAACATCTTTGACACTTTCCTGTCCAAGGGTCTTGTTGAGTTCCTCTAGCTTCGCATTGAAGTCTTCAGAAAATTTTTTCCTTATTTCAGGATCCGCTTTCGCATATTCCCTGCGGTCTTCCGGAAGATTATATTTTTTAAATAATTCTGACCTCAGGGCGTCTCGTTTTTCCCAGTTACCAGCATTCAGAAAAAACGGCGCATAGTTGATACCGACAACACCTCCATTTTTTGCCAGGGCTTTGAGCATCTTATCAGATAGATTCCTGTGGTGATCTGAAAGGGCCCGGCAGCAGGAATGAGAAGCAACGATGGGTGAGTCTGTGATCCGGATCACATCCCAGAAAGTCTCATCGTGGACATGTGAGACATCTATGATCATTCCCAGCTTATTCATTTCTTTTACTACTTCTTCACCAAACTCAGTGAGGCCGCCGAACTGAGGTTCGGGATCGCCGGAGGCGTCGGCCCAATCTGTGTGTGTCCAGTGAGTGAGAGTCATCAGCCTGACTCCATTCCGGTAGAAAGACCTCAGGAGACGCAAATCATTTTCAATAGCATAGCCGCCTTCGATGCCTATCAGAATCCCGGTTTTTCGGTTTCCTCTCAATCCTCTGAGGTCCCCGTAGGCTTTGATGAGCACCAGGTCATCCAGATTTTTTTCCACAAGCTCATGGACCGCATCGATCTGGTCAACGGCTTTTTTGGCCGCCTGGTATTTGTCTGCTTCCTCACGGGGTGGACCGACAAAACAGGCAAATACCTGAAGGTCGACAGCTCCTTCCTTCAACTTAGGAATATCGATATGTCCTGTGGGATTGTTTTTTGTCAGGTCTTCGCCCTCTAAGAATCGGCCGATCGTATCGCAGTGCATGTCAACGACTGTCGAATCCTTGTGAATAAAATGAATATGATGTTTGGGCACAAGAAAGTTATTCTTGCAGTCGGCCAGGAACGTGAGCAAATCTATATGATACTCGGCAGCGAGCTGAAGAAGCTCCGGTCGAATGATAGCCGGGTCATCTCCGGGTCTGTGGTATTCCGGGTGTTCATCATTCAGATTAGATGTCAATGGGTTGCCTGTTCTCAAGCTGATGGCCGTGACACCTTTAGGAAGAAAGGCCCCATGGTCAGACCCCCGGTAATCGATCCGGTAATTCAACTTTTCTTTGAATTTATCGTTCATGTTTTTCTTCAAGATGTCGTAAAAATCGGAAAAATCCCACATCCCTCCCACAAAAAGGTCGTCATCGCCGCAACCAACCATATCCATGTTCATGTAAACGGTGGTTTTCTCCAAGGGATAGATGGGGTTATTTGTGTAGTACCGTGAACCGACAAGGCCCAACTCTTCACCGGCCCAAGTGATAAAAACTATACTTCTATCCGGCTGAAAATTGTTGGCTTGAAAGACGCGGGCAATTTCAAGAATAACAGCTACCGAGCCCGCGTTATCATCCGCGCCGTTGTACACAGCTCCATCCCAACCGACTCCCAGATGGTCAAGGTGTCCTCCGATCAACACGTATTCGTCTTTCAATTGTGGATGTTTGCCTGGAATCAGACCGAGGACATTGGGAGCATTTCTGTCTTCCTGGATGAAATGAGCCTCCATTTCAACAGTCACATCCAATGGCGCCGTGAGCGATTTCTTCTCCCGCAGCGTTCGGCTGACCAGGTTTCTCCAGCTCAGGTTGGACATGTAGAAGAGCTTATCCACTAGAGACTCATTGGCTGTTAAAACAACAAATCCATCCGGGCATGTTCCTTTCCTCGCTCCTTGTGCGAATCGCCTGGCTCTTGTGTCTTCACCGATATTCATGAAGATGACACCGGCTGCGTTATTTTTCAGCGCAGTCTTTATCTTCTCATCAGGAGATTTTTCTTTTGCGGATATTTTCTCCATGAAATCCGGGGCGCCGGCAATGATGAGCACAATTTTCCCTTTAACGTCGAGGTTTTCATAATCGTTCCAGTTGAATTGTTCGTTAACCAAACCATACCCTGCAAAAACAAGTTGTCCTTTGACAACGCCGGAGCCTGTGCCGGTGTTAGGAATGAAATCCAGACTTCTGCCCGGAACGCAGCTGAAATTTATGGGAGAAAGAATTTCCAGCCGGATTGGCGGCTCAAAGTTTCTCCAATTTTTAAAGGTCACCTGCTGAAAGTATGTGCCGTTTTCTCCGCCTGGCTGGAGTCCGAATTCCTTCATTTTTTGAGCAACATATTCGGCGGCCTTCTGGTATTCGGGAGTTCCGGATTTCCGGCCTTTCATCGCATCTGATGCAAGATAATTGACATGTTCCCATGCTTTCCGGCCGTCAGCGTTGACCTGGCCAAAGCTGTATACACCCAAAAGAAATAAAGCCAGTGGAATAATGATGACGTTTTTTTTCATTGGTGAGGATCCTCTCTTATTAATATTCTAATCTGGATTGGGAAAATTATTATACAGACAATCTTCATCCAGTGAAAGAAGATAATTTCACAAATTGGATTAAATGAGAGGGGGTTTTTCTCCCAGGAGAAAAGGATTTTCCCCTGGACTTCAAAATCACGGAGCCAAAATTCTGACTCTTAGTGTCGCAGATTCGAATCCAGTCAAGCGTACGACTCCCCCGTTCGCTGAATAAAAGGGAGTTGTAGTATCTTTAAGAGTTTCTTTTGAAAAGCGCTCTTTATCTGAGTTAAATATTTTAACTCATTACACTTATTCGACTATTTCAAGGTTAAGTCTCTTTTTCAGCTTCATTCCCGCTGCGGAGACAATAACTCTGATAGCCTGAGCGTTTCTTCCCTGTTTCCCGATGATCTTGCCCAAATCTTCCTGAGCAACCTTTAATTCGATGATCGAGCTCCTTTCCCCGTCTAATTGGGTGACTTGAACCTTATCCGGATTGTCCACTAAAGCTTTAGCAATCGATTCAACGAGTTCTTTCACTTGTAACCTCCATTTAATTTTGATTGTTTTCGTTTGCCTTTAAGCATCTCGTTCTCATTTAATAACACAGATCTTGGATTTACCAAACATTTTCATCAGTCTCTTCATTCTGTGCTGTTGGTCATTCTATCACAGATTTAAAAAATTTTAAATTCAGAAATGAACAATAATTTCCATTCATCTTCTATCCCTATCCCATTCATCATATTCTATCCCATTCATCTTTGATAGCAGATAGACTATAATATTATCAGAGCTTTATAGAGCTGGAGGGAAAGATCAATGAAAAAAAATATTTATCTAATCGTGGCACTCTGTGTATTTTTTTCCTTCGGGCCAAAACAGGAAAGGGTTGAAAAAGTCATGGAAGACGGAGTGGAAGTCGTTATCAATCATCTGGAACCCTACCGGTTGAAAGGCGAACCTTCGACGCTCAACCTAGAAAAAGTCCTCACGATCGATACCGAAGATGATGCGGTCGCCGCTCAGGGAGTGACGGATATCTATCTCTTCGACGTCGATGCAAATGGCCATATTTATATTCTCAGGCCTCCCACAAGCCCAGGAGAGCTTGTGTTCAAGTTTTCCGGAGACGGGAATCTTATGACTTCCTTTGCACCGATGGGCCAGGGTCCTTTTGAGGTGGAATACCCGAATGGAATCCTGGCCGTGGGTGGCGACAGGATCTGGATTCTTGAAGATCCCAAAAGAAAGTATTATGTGTTCGACTTGGAGGGAATAGGTGTTGCCGAGAAAAGACTAGGCATGGATTATGATGACATCGCAGTTCTCAAAAATGGGACTTATTTGGTTAACCAGATAAAAGCAGAAGACATGAAAGCAAAATACTTCCCCATCACTCTCAGCCTGTTTGATTCCGAGTTTCAGAAAATCAAGGAACTCGACCGGTTTGAGAAATACTGGAACCGGCTCATTGCCACAACAATCCAGGAAAAAATAGTGTGTGGAATTGATTTGATATTCTTTGGAAAGGCGCAAGATGAACGGATCTATATCGGGAACAGCGAAAGAGGATACGAGATTCTGGTCTTTGACCTGGAAGGCCAGCTCTTTCGGAAGATACGGAAAGAGCATTCTTCTGTTCCTGTGTCTCAGGGGTATAAAGAGAAATATTTAAAGGAATTCGAAAGTTTTATGCCTGAATACGCGAAAAAGATCTATTTCCCTGAGCACTGGCATCCCTTCCATTCATTTTTTCCGGATGATGAGGGGAGGCTCTTTGTCATGACTCATGAATCCGGACAAAATCCTGGCGAGTATATGTTTGATATTTTTAATAAGGATGGAGTTTTCATTGCGCGCACGAGCCTGAATGTTCACCATTGGGGATGGGGTCAGTTGAATGCCAGTGTCAGGGGAAATCGGCTCTATGTCGTCCAGGAGAAAGAGAGCGGCTATAAAGAACTGGTTGCCTACAAGATGAACTGGGAATAGAGGTTCCTATCAAATTGCTTGTGAAAAGAGAAAAGAGAAAGTTGTTTATGCTCAGTTGTTAGGTAAATCTTTTAGAAAAAATGTTGAAGTCGAAAGTGTCATTGCGAGCGAAACGTGGCAATCTTACTCATGTCATTGCGAGGAACGAAGTGACGTGGCAATCTCGTAAGAAAATAATGAAAAATTCATTTTTATGAGATTGCTTCTTCGTTACACTCATCGCAATGACACTTGGACGAAATCGACGCGTCACTTCTTTCCTCGCATGACAATTGTTTAAGGTTGTTTCGTTTCGTTCGCGATGACATCCAAAAAATGCTACCTAATTGCTGAGCGTACACAAAAATCCCATTAGATGATGAAGTCGGCATTGGAAAAGGGGAAGGGATTTTTCGGTTGAATCTTGGTCGACAATCTTATTCTTTGAAGAAAGAAATGCTCTAAATCATTTCAAAGAAATAGAGCAAATAGATAATCCCGACAATCACGAAGAACGCACCTTCGATATACCGGATTATTTTAATGGTTTTTGGTTTGAATATGACTTTGAGAAGCTCCAGTATGAGGTCAACTATGACAATGACTCCTCCGAGCGCTGAAACGGCGCAGAGGAAGTATTTCTTCACCACTAAGAAAGATGCGGCGACTGCAAAAAAATAAGCCAATCCAAATAGTGATAATAATATCTTCCAGATAATTTTATTTTTCCTCGATTTCTGTGTTTTCTTCTTTTCCATACTATCTGCTCCTGTATCATTTTACTGGTGCAATGACTGGATATCTGGATTCGGCGTATTCACAGTCAATACTAATTTACAACATTACAGGGGGAATAGTCCACAGAGTTTCACAACTGATGGGGAGGGCCTGAATGGATTATGTGTTTGTTACAAACTCAATCTTATGGAGCAGTAATCGACAAATAGAAATGGATATAGGCTTCTCCCCGTATCACAAAGTTGGTATAATACCGCAAAACAACACAGAGAGAAGGAGGTCAAAATGTGGGAGCTTCGCTTCTTCCTCGAAGAAGATCTAATTGAAGAGCTTAGATTTGCCAAACCTCAACATGCTAGAGAGAAAATTGATGCGACTTATCAAACCGGATTACTCGAAATCGATAAAGAAGGAATAACCATCTTTTATCCTGTCAAAATGATTAAAAAAATTCAGATGAAGCGCGTGTGAATGAAGTCAATGAGTGTAGATAAGAAGAGAGAGGTTTCCCTCACTCATAGAATTTCTTTGTGCCCCTCCCTGGCTCCATAGGTTTGAGAAAACTTCTCACGAGCCATAGAGATAATCTCATCTATCTGTTTATCTGAGTGGTCCGGATTGAAATGAGAAAGGTAGAGTGAGCGGACTTTGGCCTCTTCAGCCACCTTTGTTCCTTCGAGCCATGTGCTGTGTCCCCAGCCCTGCCGGCCGGATTCATACTCTTCGGGTGTGAACATGGCATCATACACCAGAATATCTGCTCCGCGGACAAAAGAGACCAGTTTCTGGTCTGTTCCTTCTTCTGGATGCTCTGTATCAGTCGCAAAAACGATTGTTTTCCCCTCGTCTTGAATTTTATAACTCACGCTTTCCTGGGGATGATTGAGGGAAATGCTGGAGATGTCTGCTCCTCCGATTTGAAAGTTATTTTCCGGAATCCTCTTGAATATTTTTTTGGATGGAGTCTCCTTGAATTCGAGAGGGAAATACCTTCCGGCCATCAATCCGCTTAAATATCCTTTTGTTTCCTCTGGATCATAAGTCGTGTAGAAATTTAGAGTGGTTTTAGAAGAGTAGAGCGGAGCGAAGAAAGGGAGACCCGTTATGTGGTCCAGATGGAAATGAGTCAGAAGGAGATGATAATTCTGCGGCTTTTCTTCCTCCTGGCTGGCGAATATATCCCCGAGCTTCGATATACCTGTCCCGGCGTCGATAATGATCCATTCTCCATCTGATGTCACAATGCAGGCACAGAGAGTGTGTCCTCCATATTTATTCCTGTCATCACCCGAAACGGGCATAGACCCTCTGACGCCCAAGAATTCGAGTTCCATATTATGCGGTCTCTCTTCCTTTTGTTTTTGTCAGTGCATTTTCCTTAAAAAGAGGAGATGAATGCAAGCTGTAATTTTTCAATCCCCAGATTACCTGAGATGAAGTCACTTTCACGATACCGGTCAGGGGAACTGCGAAAAGCATCCCGATGGCGCCTGCTATGTTTCCACCAATAATCACGACGACGATCACGACCAAAGGATGCATGTTTACACTCTTCGAAACAACAAGAGGGGAGACAAATGCATTATCGATGGCCTGGACGAGTGCAAACATGATGACGATCCAGAGAAGGACGAGTCCGAGGTTGGAGGGATTGTTGAGGATCGCCGTGGCCAGGGCTGGAATGGCGCCCACCACAGGCCCGACATAAGGGATCATATTGGCTATTCCAGCCAACATTCCAATGAAGACGAAGTAAGGAACCGGGTTGTCGAACCGGAGGTTAATCAAGAATAATCCCAGAGTGGAAAGCAGGCCGACTATCACAGCATCAATGGCCTGACCTTGAATGTATTTCCCGACTTGGCTCTCCACTTTATGAAGAATGTTCAAAGAGAGCTCGAAGTATTTGTTCGGGACTTTAGATATTATCACTCCTTTGAAGCGCCTGGAGTCCTTGATAAGGAAAAATGTGATGACCGGAACGATAATCATCGAAGCGAGGAATGCTCCCACATTCTTGAAGAATTCTCCGAGGCTGTTCAGAAGATTCACCCCTATCTCGTTCAATCTTGCTGTCACGTTTCTTGCCAGCTCCGCATTATTGAAGTTCTTTTCGAAGAATGCCTCTATTTTCATGCTGAACTCGGTTATGACATTGGATTGAAGTTTGGATGTCAGGGCCTCGACTGTGCGGATAATACCCGGAATGATCAGGCTGAACGAGAAGCCGACGAGTGCAAGGATGAGAATCATGACGATGAGAATGGCCCACCCGCGTTTAAATCCCTTGCTTTCCAAAAAGTCAACTACCGGGCTGAGAAGCACGGACAGCAGCCAGGCGATGATGAACATGATCAGGACATCTTTAACAAACGGGAAGAGAATAACGATGAAAGCTATAACCAGAACAATGAGGAAAAAGCGCCAGAATATTCTGAGTATTTGAGAGTAAAGTTGGTATGTGTATTTATCCATGGTGTTTTGCGACCTTCTTCTCCTTGGTGTTCATCAGCATTTCGTCAGTTCGTCGCAGTCTTTCACCGATAGTCTTTGCCAGAGCAAACAGGACTTTGATTCCCAGTTTGGGCTTTCTGTAGAGGAGGTCAAGGAAATCCGGGCGAAAGAATCCGATAATATCACAGTCTTCGGTGGCAATCGCCGAAGCAGAGCGCGGAGACTCGTCCAACAGAGCCAGGTCACCGAAGAAGGAGCCGTCCTTGAGTTTGGCTAAGATTCGATTTTCCCCCTTTTTTTTCTCTTCAATTATTTCAACAGAACCCTTAACGATTATATACATACCGAGGCCAGGATCACCCATGCGGATGATGGGCTCATTCTTTTTGTAAACACGCCTGTGCATGATTTTTTCGATTTCGGCAATTTCTTTGGGTATAAGGTCGGAAAATATTGGGATGTCCTTGAGAAGAGCAAAGATATCATCATCTTTCTTTTTTTTCCTGAAAATTCCATTTCCCCAGATCGGATTATCCATGGTTCCTCTCTTTTTTTTATTTACCTTATCATATGTATTTTGATTATCCAATTATTTTTTATGTCCAAAAAAAGGGGATAGGCCCCTTTTTTTAGAGAAGAGGACATCCCTATCTTCCTTAACAAAAGGACTGAAAGGGACAGTCCCCAAAAAAAGGGGCCTGTCCCCTTTTTTTCGCTGTGGACAACGCAAAGTCCATTCTGCTATATTCATATTGAATTACAATCTACCTGGATTATTCATAAAATATGCCGACACTATATATCATGAATAATTCAGGCTACATAATTTTTAAGGGAAAAAAGTCATGTCAATCATAAATATCGTCGGCAGCGACGGACGGATATCAAATTTTCTGATAGATAAAGATGAAATAACCATCGGGCGCAGTGAGGATAACGACCTCGTCCTGTCGGATGGCTCAGTTTCTCGTCACCATGCGAAGATTGTCAAGGATCAGAAGAACTTTATCATAAGCGATTTGGGGAGTTTTAACGGAACTAGGCTGAATGGGAAATCAATTCAGAGCGCTCCATTGAAAAATGAAGATGAAATAAGGATTGGAGTAGTCAAGCTTAATTTTTTATCTGAAAAGGCAGCGCCGTCCCCTTTGGACTCAGTTATCTTGACCACGGACAAAGAACATGAAAAAGGACAGCAGCAGGTGATGGAAAAGAGCGCTGAAGAAATTCCTCAAGAAGATTCTCAGGAGCTGCTCATAGCTACAGATACAGATAAGAGCCTCATTGAAAGCAGCCTTATCTTCTCTAAGAAAGAAACGGAAGTAAAAGCAGAAGTTCCAGAAGAGATCGCGTCCCTCGAAAGAATGAATAAGGTGCTTTTCGTCCTTTATGAAATCAGCAGGCATCTTCACGCCATTCATGATTTCAACGAGCTTCTCACGAAAATTATGGATAATATTTTTGTGGTTATAGATGCGGATTACGGATTCGTTATTCTGACAGGAGCTAAAAGAAAGAATGACCTTTCTCCAGTGGTTGTCAAGTACAAAGATGATAAAGTCAAAGGAAAGGAAGAGTTGAGAGCCAGCCGGACTATAATCGAAAGAGTTGTCAAAGACAAGGTGGCTGTTCTGACATCCAACGCGATGACCGATTCTCGGTTCGGCCAGGCCCAGAGCCTTATGATGCAGCAAATCCGCTCAGCCATGTGTGTGCCGCTCTGGAAGAAGGATAAAGTCATCGGCGTTATCCAGGTGGACAGTGTCAGGACTGACAACCAGTTCACCGAAGATGACCTTGAGCTCCTCAAGGCAATTGGCTGTCAAATGGCCATGGTCATCGAACAAGCCAGTTTGAACGAAAAGATCCGAGAGGAAGAGCGCATGCGAAATCGTCTGGAGAGGTTCCATTCCCCTCAGGTTATTGAGATGATTCTCAAAGAGAGCGAGGAAGAGCAAGAAAATATTATGGAGTCCAAAGACATAACAGCGACCATACTTTTTACCGATATTATCGGATTCACAAGCATTTCAGAAGAAATGACTCCCCGGGAAATCAACTTGATGCTGAATCAATTCTTTTCCAGGATGACAGATATCATCTTCAAGTATGATGGAATGATCGATAAGTATATTGGAGATTGTATAATGGCTGTGTTCGGCGCTCCGATGGAGAAGAAAAAAGATCCGGAGAGGGCCATTCGGGCAGCCTTGGAAATGAGGGAAGAATTGAAGAAAATGATGGAGAGTGAAGGCCTGGAGAAAAAATTTAGCGTCCGGATCGGGATAAACACCGGCAAAGTTGTAGCTGGGAATATTGGCTCACCCACCCGAATGGAGTACACAGTCATCGGAGACCCGGTGAACATCGCATCAAGATTAGAAACTATCGCCAAACCCAATCAAATTCTCATCGGGGATGAAACACACAAGCATGTCAAAGGAAAGTTCAAGATCAGAAAAGTCGGGCCTAAAAAAGTCAAGGGGAAGAGTGCAGAAATCATGGTCTATGAAGTTCTTTAAAACAAGATGGCAAGATGGGGACGTTCCCCAAGGTACCACCCTATAGCTCTTTTATCTGATAATGATAAAAATAAATTACTTTAACGCGTATTTGTTTTTCCGCGTGCCAAAGAGTAGCCATTTTTTCTAAGGTGGCACCTTGGGGATCGTCCCCAATTGTTATTATGAAAAAGAAACTGAAGAAGATTTTCATCATAAGCGGGGTGACACTTGCCTCTTTAGTGATTCTCCTGATCGTTTCTGTTTTATTCATCTACTTCAACAAGTCGTTCGTAAAAAATTATCTGGAAAAATCAATGGCTAAGAAAAATGGAATTCAGATGACAATCGGAAAGCTCGATTATGGCCTCTTCCCTTTGCGTGTCCAGGCCGATTCGGTCAAAGTTTATCAGGTGATTGGTGGAATGGAGGTGGATATTTTTCTCAGTCAGTTGAACGTCAACGGCTGGTTTGGCCGATTAGTCAGCCGGAAAAAACCCTTTCTTCAATCTATCGATGTGGCTGATGCAACCTTTCGTATCCATATTAAGGAAATGGCAGAAGAGCCGATAGATTATCAAATGATCATGCGCCAAATCCAGGATGCCTTAAGCAATCTGGAAAAATTGAATTTGGAGGATTTTTCCATCCATTATATCATGCCCACAAGCCGCTTTGATTTGGGAAGATGCAGTTTCTTATTATCTGATTCAGAAAAAGAAGGGGAATTTATCTATTCTCTGAGCAGTGAAAAAATCGAAATAGACAGTGCGCCCCAAAAGTTATTTGTGGAAGGTTCGATTCAGTCATCAGGAAAGTTTTCGTTTCTGGGTTTCCCATACTTTGAAGGAGAATTAGTGCTCAGCCCTTCGAAGTTTGATTTCAGGGATGAGTCACTTCAACTGTCAGAAGTCGTTGTTGGGATGAAGGGTGAATTCCCTCTGGATAGAAAGACCGTCTCTTTCCCGCAGCTGACAGTGAGTATTCCATCCGTCGTGGACGTCTCAACTTCTTTCGATATGGACATGAGCGAGGAATCCTCACTCGTTTCTTCTGCTCAAATTCATATAAAGAATTTGAGTGATGCCTACACATTATTCGAGCCTTATTTGAAGCCCTATATTCCTTCTCAAATAGAATCTTTCGCAGTAAAGGGATCCGCGTATTTGGAAGGAGAATATCGATCCATCCGCACTCCCTCAGAACAAAAGACAGACCTCAAGGGGGTGATGAGAATCGAACCCACTCAAATCCTTTGCGCGACCTCTGTTTTCGATTTCGAAGGCTCGGTTTCCGGAGAATTCAGGACGAGCGGTTCTCTTCCTGGTATGCGGCTTTCCGGGTCGTTAGAGGTCGTGGATGGAAATTTATCTCGAGATGATTTAAAAGTTCAGGATTTCTCTCTGGGGCTGTCACTCGATGCGACGAGCGGTTTTCTTCCTGATATGCGGCTTTCCGGGTCATTGGACTTCGAAGAGGGAAGTCTATCTCGCGGTGATTTAAACATCCAGGATTTCTCTCTGGGGCTGTCACTCGATGGGACGAGCTCTTCTCTAAAAATTTCCCGGTTCAAAGGCAGTCTCCGGGAGATTTCTTATTCTTCAGAAGACAGGAAGGTCGATTTGGAGACGGTCGGATTCGACGGTCAGGGCAGTATTGATATCACTGGCAGGAAATTGAATTTAGCCCGGCTGGATATCCAGATTCCTCCTCTGACACCGGTTCAGATGAATGCGGTGGTTGACCTTCAGCCTCATGGCGAGAAATCGGTCCGTCTGAAAGGCTCAAAATTGGATTCCTCGGAAATATTGAACCTGTTTTCATCCTTTATCCCCGAAAGCGTGTTGAAATTGGAGCCAATGGGTCATTTTGATCTCGATGTCCAGGCGAATCGGTCTCCAGAAACCGAGGAGGAATGGGATGTTTGGAGCACAATAAACCTGGCGGCCGTGGGATTCCATAATGAGTCTTTCACATTCGCGAGCGAATCTCTTCATCAAAAGATCGTCTTCAAAGGGAAATACAACTTATTGAAGCAGCACATAGCATTTTCGGCTGATTTAGACCTTTCCAAAGGGGAATCACTCTGGAATGCATACTACGTGGACTGGAGCCAGAGCCCTTTCCAGCTAAAAATGTCCGGTGTCTATCATATTCCTCTCAGTAAGCTGGATGATTTATCCATGGAGACGTCTCTTTTTTCTGAGGGAAAAATAAATGTTCAGGGGTCGTTGAGCTTTCAAGAGCCTTCCTTAATGGATTTGAGGATTTTTGCCACCAAATTAAGCCTCGGTTCGCTGTATTCCTTCTTGTCTCAGGGACAGCCGATTGAAGAGTATGCGTTGGATTTCGGAGGCGATGCAGAAGCAAATGTGCACATGAGAATGGAGAATAGTGGCCTTTCACTAGACGGGCAGTTCTGGATCAAGGATGGCTCTATAAAGAACGAAGATAAAAACCTTTTAATAGACGGAATACAGGCTGATATTCCATTTTATTATGAAAACCCGGCCAAAGAAAGCAACGGGGAAGACTCCACCATGAAGGACGGGTATTTCAGAGTCAATAAATTCGAGACTCCGGCTCTTAACCTGGCGCCTTTCCAGCTTGATATACACGCTGGAAAAAACGGATTCATGCTTGAGCCTTTGACGCTGGACCTATTCGATGGGAAGGCCACATTAGGGAAGTCTGTTTTTTCCATAAACCCTGAGCTCCCGGGTATCAACGGTATTTTCTCCTTTTCTTCGAGTGACTTGGACCTGTCAAAGCTTCCTGTGCAATCCGAGCAATTTAGCCTGAACGGTGCGGTCCAGCTGGATTTTCCTCGTGTCGAGTTGACTCCCGATGAGATTATCACTGAGGGAAAGGCTGTGTTTGAGATGTTTGACACGAGTATTTTGGTCGAGAATATAGACGTCACCAAGCCCTTTACCAAAAATAGAACGATTTATTGCGATGTGAAGTTTGCTAATTTGAATTTAGAAAAGCTCACGGATTCTATTCCTTTTGGGAGGGTGACTGGAATCTTGAATGGAGAAATCAAAGACCTCTCCATTTCCTATGGTCAGCCGGAACGTTTCATCTTATCTCTGGAGTCGGTCAAGACAAAAGGCGTCCCTCAGAAATTCAGCCTGGGAGCGGTCAATGACCTGTCGATCATCAGTTCAGGGGAAGGATCTGCGGTGGCCTCGAATAAAGGCTTCACCCGGTTCATCTCTGAGTTCGGGTATGAAAAGATAGGAATTTATTGCTCGCTGAAAAATGACATGTTCACCCTGAGAGGAACCATTAGAGAGAAAGGAGTGGAGTATCTCGTCAAGAGGTCTTGGCTTTTTGGAATCAGTGTGGTAAATAAAAAAACTCGAAATGTAATCCGGTTCAAGGATATGACGAATCGATTGAAAAGGATCGGGCAGTCCGAGGGAGCGACAACTAAAAAAAAGGATTTGTGATATAATTAAAAAGAAAAATTACAGATTTTAGTTATTCAAGAGAGTCAAAAATTATTTAAGCGAGGGCAAAAATGAGATCAAAATCTTTAAAAATTGTTTCTGCCAGTTTGTTCCTGCTCTTCCTTTTTTCCTGCCTGACCATAAATATCTATTTCCCAGAAGCTGAAGTGCAAAAAGCCGCTGAAGAGATTGTGGATGAAATTAGAAAAGAAGAGGAGAAGAAGGAAAAGAAGGACAAAGATTCTCAGATGATGGAAATGGAGCAGGCCATGAACAGCGGGGGCGGATCATTCTCGCTGGTTTCATCTCTGTACGCTCAAGAAGAGACTGAAGTGACGACTCCAAAGATTCGGGCTCTTCAACAATCTATGAAAGACAGATTCCCGAAACTCAAACCATTTTTCGAAAAAGGGAATGTCGGTGAAGGAAACGATGGATTCGTTAAAAGCAGGGATGAATCCGGGTTGAATTTGAAGGACAAGGCCATGCTGCGAAACCTGGTGAATGATGAGAATAACGACCGGAAGAACATGTATGCGGAAGTCGCAAGAGCTAAGGAAATTGATGCCAGTCAGATTCCCAGAATCCAGAAAATATTCGCTGCGCTATGGATTAAAAAGGCAGAAGCCGGATGGTGGATTCAGAAAGAAAATGGAGAGTGGGCTAAAAAGCAGTAGTTTAATCATCACTACATTTTGTACAGGAAACCGTTTCTTAGTTATTTGAAGAAATAACCGGGTGCGTTTCCAGCCAAACAATCCAGTTGACTTGAGAGGAGTCAAGCATGAAAAGAAAAAAGAGAAGACAGCTTAAAGAGGATGAATTCGTATCCATAGTCAATAAAATTTTCCATTATGTCCGAGACCACTCAAAAGAGCTCATGACTCTGTGTGTTCTGGTCTTTTTTCTTGCTCTAGTTTTTTTTGGAGTGAAATATATTTCCGGGCAGAGTCAAAAAAAGGAGAGCCAGAGGCTTACCCAGATCCTTGATCTCCAGGGTGATTTGAACAATAAACCAGAGAATTTGGCCAAGCTTGAGGAGATAGCCGGAAATGGTAAATTCACTCGATTGGGATACATCTATCTCTCATCATACTGGATAGAGAACGGAGATTTGGAAAAAGCGCAAATTTATCTAGAGAAGATACCGAAAAAGCCGAGGGATGTCGTCTTCTACCAGGCTCAGGATCTGTTGGGTCAGATTCATCTCAGACGGAAGGATTATGATAAGGCCATCGAAATTTACAGGGCGATCGAAGAAGATGATCCTGAAAGCTATTCTCTGGATGTTGTGCTTTTTCACAGGGCTGAAGTTCATGAGGAAAAGGGAGAGACTGACGAGGCCTTGGCACTGTACAGGAAAATCCAGCAGGAGTTCTCCCAAACGTATTATGGATTTGATGCATCTCAAAAGGTCAGTCAATTAGAATCAAAAAAATAATCTATTGTAAATTCAAAAAAAAAGGATATAATATTTTGTTAATTTAACGAGGAGGAAATAAATGGCTTTAAAGATAACTGAAGAATGCATTAATTGCGCGGCCTGTGAGCCTGAATGCCCGAATGATGCCATCACCATGGGAGATGAAATTTACGAGATTGACCCTGAGAAGTGCACTGAATGCGTTGGACATTTTGATGAGTCTCAGTGCGTCGCTGTTTGTCCTGTTGATGCCTGTGTTCCGGATCCCGAGAATAAGGAGTCAAAGGAAGAATTAGAAGCCAAATTCAAGATGCTTTCAGAAGAGTAGATTTTTTCTTACTTGTATAGTTTAGCTAGAGATAGGAGTGATTTCGGTCACTCCTATTTTTTTATTTAATAAATGGAAGAAGAAAAAACAACCGGAGTAGAGGGAGAAGTCAGGAATCCCCCGTTTTCTCTAAAAAAGAACATCTGGATTAACATCCTCCTGTTCATCGTCACAGTGTTCTCCACGTTTTTTGTGGGGCTATCTCTGAGCATTAATTATTTATACACTGACACTCTCTCTCAAGATACACAAATTCCTGTGACGGTCGAGATGGTCATGGACCCGCAGGTCATAACGTTGAGTCTAATTTATGTGGTTGTGCTTCTCGGAATTTTATTGGGCCATGAATTCGGTCATTTTTTGACCTGCAGGTATTACAAGATAAATGCCACTCTTCCTTATTTTATCCCGGCGCCAACGCTAATCGGAACCCTGGGTGCCTTCATCAAAATCAAATCCCCCATAACCAGGAAAAAGCAGCTCTTCGATATCGGAGTTTCCGGGCCTTTAACAGGCTTTATCCTTGCCGTCCCAGCGTTGGCCTATGGCCTGTCTCTTTCAAAGGCTGTTCCTCCAAGTTTTCAAGAAGGGGAATTCGTTTTTGTTTTCGGTGAGCCCCTTATCCTGAAGATTTTTGGAGCTCTGATTTTTAAGGGTGTTCCTTCCGATTACAGTGTCTTCCTCCACCCTGTTGCGTTTGCAGGCTGGGTGGGGATACTTGTCACGTCATTTAACCTCTTTCCTGTTGGACAGCTTGATGGAGGTCATGTGTCTTATGCTCTCCTGGGGGAGAAGTCCCGCCAATTCGGGAAGTTTATTCTAGTCGTTTTCGCAATCATGGGATTTCTTTTCTGGATAGGATGGTTCGTCTGGGCGTTCCTCCTCACGTTTCTCGGATTGAAACATCCCCGAGTTATTGATGATGCGGTTCCATTGTCTCCGCGGCGAAAATTCGTCGGGTATCTAATGGTCTTGATATTCATACTTTCCTTTATCCCGGCTCCCATCAAGGGATATAATTTTTTCGATATTGTGAAGGCGTTTCGGTTCTGAAGCATCCGAGTCGCTTCCTCCATCCCCTCAATCGGATTCGTCCAATTTATCATCTAAGTACTAGTTTTAATGACGAGCCAAATAAAAAAGGCGGCAGGAGTTTTTAACAAATTCTGTGGAAAAATTGTGGAAAAACGCACATATTATTTGCCAAATTTTAGCATTCTCTTGCAAATATGACAATTTGCACAAAAATTGGTCATGCATGTTAAGTGATTGAAAATAATAAAGTTATAAAGGTGTTGAAAATAAAGAAATTACAGAGGCAAAAAATCATCGCAAGATTGCGGTGATGTGCGGAAGGATGAAGGAATCATTTGAATTTCCTGTTGAAGAGATGGCGTGGGCAACAATTTTGCGTGATTGCGGTTCAAATGAAGAACTCCTCAGCCTTCTCGGCGGATAAGTGAAGGGCACTGGGTGAGAAAACCGTATGCTCCGGCTTTTGGATTCAAAAACACGCAGGCTTTGCCCCAGCGAGTCAAAGCCTGCTCGGTTTCAGGCTTCGCTCTCCTCACCTCTTCGGTGAGGAACCATGCCCGCTCCGCCTTCAAACGGTTTTTTCCACCCAAAAGCCTTCGCAAAATAGAAGTACTGATTTCGCTGGGGCAAAAGTTGTGAGTTTTCGGAATCCACTGTCCTGAGCTTTCTCATATAGTCCTCGGGTCCGACTCCGTCGGATTCCCTCAAAGAACGACTCGGGGAGGCTAAATCTTCCGATGTCGCTTCATCCATCCCTGAATACTCTTCCAAATTATCTAAGTAACGTCTAGCCCACACAAAATGGAAGAGAACTGATTTATTTTGGGCTCTTATCATTTTTTATCTTGTTGAGGGCATAGGCGATTTGTCCGATGGAGAGTGACTCGTCGTTGGGGGAATAATTCATCGGCCGAAGGATAGTGAATCCTTTTTTCCTCAGAAGAGCTGTCGCTCTGTGCAGTAGCTTTTTATTCAAGAAAACGCCTCCGACAAAGACCACAGTATCGATGTTCTGTTCTTTCCTCGCTTTTTCTGCAACAGAAGCGATAACTCGAGCGATCGTGTTGTGAAATTTTGATGAGATAGCAGAGACCTGGATGTTTTGTTCCAAATCTTTGACCACAGATCGGATGGTTTTGGCAAAGGAGACCTGGAAGGGAAGAGAATGGTTTTGAACGGAAAAGTCATAGCTTTGTTTTGTGTCTTCATCAGCAGCGGATTCCAATCTCATAGGGGCTTCAGCTTCAAATTCAACTTCTAACGGTGCTAGCCCCGTGAGAAAAGATACTGCATCGAACAGCCTGCCGCAGCTTGAAGTGAGTGGACTGTTAATATTCTGTTCGACCATGCTCATCACGCCTTGGATCTTGTTTTTTCCGACTCTCCTCAAAAATTGGACACTCGGGAATTTGGAGCGGTATGCGTCCATGAGGTAGGATACAGCCATGCGCCAGGGTTGTTTGGCAGCCATGTCTCCTCCGGGAAGAGGGACATTCTTGAAATGTGCAAACCTCTCATAGGAGGAATAATCAGCGATAAGGAATTCTCCGCCCCAGGCAAGTCCATCCTCTCCGAAGCCATATCCGTCAAAGCTCACTCCCAGAACCTTCTTGTTGGGAGGGATTCTGTGTTCGAGGAGAGGAGCCAGGATGTGGGCGAAATGGTGCTGGACTTGAAGGGTGGGAAGCCCGGATTTTTGAGCGTACCGAGTTGTGTGAAAGTCAGGATGAAGGTCTATAACGATGATCTCAGGTTGAGCTTCAAAGAGTCGAGTGAGGTGTTGGATTGTTTCCTCGAAGTATTTGAAATTTTGGTACTCATCCAGGTCACCCAGGAACTGGCTCGTGACCACGTATCCGTTCTTATAGATAGAGATTGTATCCTTGAGCTCTCCACCGAGTGCCAGTATATGCTGGGGAGAAACGAGGTCCTCGTGAACGCTCTGAGGGTAGGGTACGTATCCCCGTGCACGCCTCACGAACAGGGGTTGTTCATCCACAACTTTGATAACCGAGTCATCAGCTCTCATATGGATCGGACGATTGTGTGAGAGGATGGCATCACAGAGTGTGTTGATTCCTTCTCCCTCATCCTTCATGATGGGGGCATCTTTTTTATTGGAGCTCGTGGCGACAATGAGGTCAAGATGTTCCAGAAGTAGATAGTGAAGAGGAGTATAGGGAAGCATGAATCCCAGTTCATCAAGGTGCGGTGCGATTCCCTTGATCTCTCTCTTTTTTTTGAGAAGTACGATAGGTCGACGGGCTGAAAGGAGCAGCTCTCTCTCTGCAGGGGAGAGAAGAGCGTATTTTTCTATGGTTTCAAGATCCCGGGCCATTAAAGCTAACGGTTTTGTTTTCCTCTCTTTGATTTTTCTCATACGATAGACAGACTCAAGATTCAAAGCGTGACAGATAAGATGGAAGCCTCCGAGCCCTTTGACTGCCAGTATCTTTCCCTCTTTTATCAAGTCAGCGGCTTTCCTGATTCCCCCGCTTAATTTTTTTCCTGTTCTGGAATGAGTGAGGCGGATTTGAGGACCGCAAACCGGACAGGCAACTGGTTGAGCATGGTACCTTCTATCCATGGGATTGATGTATTCTTTTCGGCAGTCTTTGCACATGGTGAAGCTTTGCATCGTTGTTTCCCTTCTGTCGTAGGGAAGAGATTTGACGATTGTATACCGTGGCCCACAATCGGTGCAGTTGATGAAAGGATAATGATGCCTCCTGTCTGAAGAGTCCATCATTTCTTCATGGCAGCTTTCACAGATGGAGATGTCAGGAGAGATGAAGACAAAGCTTTCTCCCTCCTTTGACTTTTGTATGGTGAAGTCTTTGAGATTGAGGAATGAGGCGTTCTCCAGAATGATTTCTTCAATCTGAGAAAGAGGAGGCGGTGTCTCCTGAAGAGCCTTCAGGAATTCCCTAAAATCTGTTTTCTCCTTGCTTTCGAGATGGATTTCCACCCCGAATCCGATATTCTTGACCCAGCCTGTGTACTGGAATTCATGGGCTAGCCGGTAGATGAAAGGCCTGAATCCGACTCCCTGGACGACTCCGGAAACCACTATCCGAATTGCATTTTTATTGACTGCTTTTGTGTTTTGTCTGATTTTCATTTTTTTTATGAGATTGCCACGCTTCGTTCGCAATGACAATAATCTTTCCATGCAATGACAATAATTTATTTATTCCTTTGACTGTAGAGGCATCCGCAGTAATTCTGGCGATGGATTCCATGACTTTTACTCAATTCCACACTTTTTTTGAAACCGTTCTTCTTTTTAAAATCGGCCTCTAAAAAGTCTATTCGGAACTTGCACGAAAACATCTTTCCCATTCTGTTCAGCACTTCTGCT
>Ga0209636_10000517_pt1 | contig 38127 bp, 26 predicted proteins | sample DeeMarSWOR152_54_FD_187464 | JGI IMG/M metagenome (GOLD analysis project Ga0209636, IMG submission 187464) | Marine sediment microbial communities from White Oak River estuary, North Carolina - WOR-1-52-54 (SPAdes) (version 2) | ecosystem: Environmental > Aquatic > Marine > Intertidal zone >... | reverse complement strand
ATGCGGTTGAAAATTGAGGAATACCCTGTAGACAAAAATGCACTGGAAGTGGCACAAGCATACATTGAAGAGCAGAATCAGCATTTTCTGCCTTCTCGGCAAGAAATAATTGCAGAAGTTTTTGCTAATTTTGTTATCCTTCACGCACCCTTTGGTTCTTTAGTGAATGAGACTCTAGGCAGGTTGATAGCCTCGTTAGTATCTGCTAAAATTGGGGCCAGCGTCTTCATGAGGGCAGATCCCTACCGGATAGCATTCCAGTTTCCCATAGTCCCTGACTATGAAAGTGTCATAGAAATGGTAAAAACCACAAACCCAGAGCACATTCTGCCCATTTTAGAGATTACCTTAAAGAGGAGTTCTCTATTCGTGTGGAAGCTGGCTCAGGTGGCTAAACGGTTTGGAGCAGTATCCAAAGATGCAGAGCGGTACTACATGAAGCGGCTAATCTACGCGTATGAGGATACTCCCCTGTATGAGGAGACTATCAACGAAATTGTACGGGAGAAACTGGACATACCTAAGGCGGAATCAATTTTGAATAAAATACAAGCTGGTGACATAGCTCTTCACGTTCATAAGTCGGAAGAACCCTCCCCCATGGCTATGGCTGCCATCACCAATATGGGAGCTTCTGATACCATATACCCGAAGAGGGCTGAACGCGAGATTTTGAAGACCTTAAAGGCCCGCCTAGAAAGGAAACGAGTGAGACTCTTCTGTGTACACTGCGGTGAGTGGAGTGCATCCTTTACTATAAAACACTTGGAGGACTACCCCAAGTGCAGGTTGTGCGGTGCTCGATTTCTGGCCATTTTAGACCGACGGGACAAAGATACGATGAAAGCCGTTAAGAAGAGGCTCAGAAAGGACAAGGTAACAGAAGAAGAGGAAGAATTAATTATACGGGCCAAGAGGTCTGCTGATTTGATGCTGGCATACGGGAAGAAGGCAGCTTTAGCATTGTCTGCAAGAGGGATTGGTCCTCAGACTGCTTCTCGAGTTCTGGCAAAGATGCAGACCGATGAGGAAGATTTGCTGCGGGACATTCTGGAAGCTGAACGGACATACGCCAGGACCAGACGGTTCTGGGATTAATGGACTAGTAAGTGGCTGGAATTGATTGGAATTTAAAGGTTTAGGTTCTAAAGGAGTAATATCATCCTTTTTCACGATATCCTTTTCTCATAATATTCCCCTCTCAAACCCCCAATATGTGGTTTGGGGTCTTGGCTGAGTTTCAAGCAAAAGGTTCTTTTACTATCACGTGTAACAATCCTATTTTTCGATTATTCTATAAGGTTTTTTGGCATTGAAGTAATAAAATATTTAGAATTGCACTTTGGCTCTCGAAAAATTTATAAAGAACTAAAGAGGACATATCTGTAGACATTAAAAGTGAAAGGAGGTGACATCATCATGAGCTGGAATGAGCCTTACATCAAGCAAATACTGCCCATCATCTGTGCAGCTGGAAGCAGCGGTGGCGGAGGTGGAGGCGACGTTTGTGATGCCTGTGAAGCCGGTTGTTATGCTGGTGGCATGTACGGAGGTTAGAATTTCCTAGAATTTGGCCCAAAAGCTATCTATCTTTATTTTTATTTTTTTGCAGTGGAGGAATCAAATGAAAGCAAAACTACGCAAGGGTGTCAGGATACGACCAGAAGCATTTGGTGGAGTTGTGCAAATAAAAGATGGAGGAGCTTTCCAAGTAGATCCTATTGGGTTTGACATCATCTCCCAGATAAAAGAGGGTATTGAAATAGACCACATCATTAAGAACATGAAAGAAAAATACGAAGACTCTCCAAAAGTGGAGGAGGATATTCACAAATTTACACAAAAACTAGTAGAAGAAGGTGTCATAGAAATTGAAAAGGAATGATTTTGCAAAGACTCTCAAAGAGCATGATGAACTCGTCTTTTCAGCCCCTTTAAGTGTTTCACTGGAGATTACTTCACAGTGCAACCTGAGATGCAAATACTGTTACACTGATGCGGGTGAAAAGCAAGAAAAAGAGCTGAAGAAAAAAGAAATACTGGATTTAATCGATGATCTCTACTCAATTGGTGTAGGAACACTGGTGTTCACCGGGGGAGAACCACTTTGCAGGCCAGAATTCTTTGAAATCGCACGATATGCAGATGAACAGGATTTCACCATTATTTTGTCAACAAATGGAACTTTACTGGATGCAGAGACTGCTTTGACCCTTGCAGAGTCAGGCTTCAAAAGGGTACAGGTGAGTATTGAAGGAAATGAAGCACAGCACGATACACTCACAGGGGCCAAGGGAAGTCACAGAAAAGCTGTACGCGCTCTGGAGAACTTGGAGAGAGCAGGTATCACGCCCTTTGTGGCAACTACGATAACTGCTTTGAATGTCAAAGGGATTATCTCTCTTATTGAAACAATCTGTGAGGATACTCCTGCTCAACGTATGAGACTTCTTCGGTTCCTTCCCATGGGGAGGGGAGAGACCGCGCGCGAACTTGATGTATCCATAAATGAGATCAAAAAAGTGTATGTAAAAATTCAAGAATTGAGAAAAAGAATTAAAGGACCATTTGAAATTAATTTTTCAGATGCATTTAATGCTCCATTTTTTGATCGTCCATCCCATCCGTGTATTGGGGGGCACTCCTGGTGCTGTATAACTCCTGCAGGGTACGTTATCCCCTGTAATTACTTCAGTTCGCCTGATGTTATCAAAATACTGGGTGCAGACTCCATACAGAAAAAGGAGTTTATTACTATCTGGAAAACATCTCACCTTCTTGAAAAGTTTAGAACCCCACCTGAGCTGAAAGGGGATTGCAACACCTGTGATGTGTCAGCAGAATGCAGAGGTGGATGCAGGGCGGTGAGTTTTTCGTACACAGGTACCCTTTTTGATATGGGTCCCTTATGTTCATACAGAGGAGGTACGTGATGACATGCCTGGAATTTTGAAACCAGTAAGGAGGCGATAACCATAGAGTTACTTCTTGATCCTAGTGTTAAACTGCGATCAGATGGTGGCAGAAGTATACTCTTTTCTGTCAATCAGGGAGATTCCATGGGGGAGCATGTTTTCCGGTTTCTGTACCCTCACCAGGCCATGATGCTCTCATTGTTTGATGGTCAACGTGATCTTCCTGACATTATAGAGGCTGTGGCTCAACTGTTCACCATAGATTTAGAAGCTGCTTCAAGAGAAGTTGAAACCTTGCTGGATCTTCCTTTAAACAGGAGAAAAACAGTTCGTTCATTGATCGTTGATGCATTTACCGTCGATGTGAATAAAAAACGAATTTATGATCCTTACGATTTTATTGTCCCTGAAGAACATATTGATATGTCAGATATAAGGTGCAAAATACCTTGTTCTTTAATTGTTCTCCCAACCATGCGTTGTTTCACTGACTGTATCTATTGCTATGCAGATCGTGAAGGAATGCACAGACCAGAGTTAACCCTGGACGTGTACAGAAGACTGCTCAGTGAGGCCAAAGCATGTGGAATAGAAACAGTGGAAATTTCAGGAGGTGATCTCTTCTGCAGGAACGATGCATTTGCCCTGATCGAATGCACACTGTCAGAGGACATGTACCTTACCATACCCACCAAGTACCCCTTATCTGAAGATGATGCACACCGATTGGCACACATAGGGTTATCCACCATACAGGTGAGCATTGACGCTCTTTCGCCACCCCTCATAGATACTATGGTAGCCAGGTCTGGTTATGGGAAAAAGATACTCAAAACCATAGATTATCTGGGTGAAGCTGGCATTCAGGTTCGCACCAACAGTGTGCTAACAACCTACAATATCAAAGATGCGGTACAGTTGGCCCGTTACCTCGCTCAGAAACAGCACGTATTCAAGTGCACCTTTACTCCTTATGGGAAGTCATTATACTGCCACAAAGATAGTCTGTTCTGTTCACCAGATGATTTCATTGAATTTGAGAAAGAATTAAGCCAAATTAGAGATGAATTTCCTCATAAAGCTTTGTATTTTAGCGGAGCACCTCCCGATCCATATTACGGCGATGAAAAGGAGAAGACTTCAGCCTTTTGGGAGAGAGCTTTTTGTACAGCCAACCGACGAGGTGTTGTAGTGCTCCCCAATGGCAAGGTAACAATCTGTGAAGAATTGTATTTCCATGAGTACTTTATTATTGGAGACATAACCAGCCAGACCTTGTTGGAGGTTTGGAATTCACCAAGAGCTTTGGAACTTGCCTATCCAGATCAATCTTTAATTCCTGATGGACCGTGCAAGGATTGCCCTGATTTCTGTCGCTGTCATGAAAATCTTGGCAGATGTGTTCGCGATACAATAAAAGCGTATGGATGTAATAACCCACACTGGCCAGATCCACGCTGCCCTCGGGCACCTGTAGGAAATCGAATGGTGTGAAGATTCAGTGTTCTCCAATGAAGGAGTTGGGTAATGCTGAGCTGTACAGAGTTAATTCGTGTAATTGCTTGCCAAATGGAAAAAATGCATCCAGCATTATGTTACACGTGTAACATCTGAATGCTGCAATCTCAGATTGTGGGATAATTCCTGTACATCTGGTGAGAGAATACTGTTGTCAGATTTCCAGATACTGTCAGCAGATTAACACTGTTCGTGCTGTCGTGCTTATCCAGGATGCAAGCATTTGATATGTGAGATAGGATACCGCAGGTTATCATTGCCTGAACCCCATGAGAAGAAAGAGAAGTATGACTATTCAATGCAGACTGGTTCATTTCTACTCCATTCTTTCGAGCCTTTTCCCTTCATTGTATTGGGGAAGAGAGAGTTCTATAGTCTCTTCCCCTTGAGTTATCCCACATACAGACCGGCTGGTTGATGCTGTGTTTACAGCAGCACGTCTTTATAATATCCTTTTAACAACCAGATAAAGTTATTTGTGAGAGAATGGCACAGGATGTGAAAAGTTCACACAAATGAGCTAGATCACTGAAGGCGTACAGAGAATATCAGTTGCCCTTATCTTCTTCTGCACTTGCAGAATGCTAATGCTCAAAAGCTGATAAATACACGCTTATTGCATATATTTGGAATTTGATTTTATATTCCTTTGTTTTTTTGATTTTTCTCTATCTCAAAACTCTTTTTACTGATTCTTGCTTATATCCTTAGATTCTGATTCTCAGAAAATGTCCATTTTTAATTGATTTTGGTGCAGAAAAGTACATATTTTGGTGGAAACAAGATAAGAAAGAACTAAGACAAAGGCTGTTAACGAAAAGATTGAGAATTAGAGTAAAATTTCCCGAAAACACTTACAAAAACAAAAAGGAGGTGATAATAATGGCAAAGTACATTTCATACTGGGATTGTTCTGGTTGGAGCTGCACTGTCGAGGTAATGAACATACAGAATCACGACGCTAAATATAGGATCACTGTCTACGACCGTACTGGCAATAATAGTTGGTCTGATACACGAAACCTGGCCGCTCATGGAACTGAACGTGTTGCTTTATGTCAAGTACAGCTTGAACCACACAATGGGACAGAAGGACTCGTCATCGTTGAACCCTCAGCGGAAACTGCTGAAGAATTCCCTGATGCTGAATTCCCTAGTATGTTGACAATTTGTGATGAGGGTCGACACTGGAAGATAGGGAATCGGTTTGTCAACTTCATACGAGTGCCGTAGCAATATAGTCTCAGTCCCGGGATAAATCTGGACGCTTAGCTGTTCATTCTTTTTTTATTTTATTTATCTGAATTTCATCCTATTCTCGTGACAATTATTTTAGATTCTGAAGAATTTATCTGTCTCTCTTTATTCCTATACACTGTCTCACTTACTGGCTGTCTCACCTTTGTTACACGTGTAACAGTACTTTAGTGAACCCTGGTGGAAGTGCAAGTATGTTACGGGGTAAATTGGGAGGTTCTCACCACTACAATCAAGAATCATCAGCTTTGCCGTGGTTGGCATCAATGTAGTCCTGGACCAGCTGCTCCAGAATCTCTAAAGGCATACTCCCATTACCCAAGACTACTCTGTGAAACTCCTTGATATCAAAGTGGTCGCCCAATGCATCCACGGCCTTCTCACGTAACTCCAAAATTTTTAGCATGCCTACCTTGTATCCTGTGGCCTGACCAGACAGAACGATGAACCGATCTACCTCATGCAAATATATATCTGAACCAAGAGTATCCTTCATGTATTGTTTGGCCTCTTTACGTGTCCACTTCATGGCGTGAATCCCTGTGTCCAACACTAAGCGAACTGCACGCAGCAATTCAAATTGCAGTCGCCCAATGTTACCGTATGGATTGTTTTCAAATAGCCCTAGCTCCCACACCAGCCGCTCAGTATACATTGCCCACCCTTCCGCGTATCCATTGAATACAATAACATTCCTGAATAGAGGCAGATCCAGCTCTTGTGCAATGGAAATCTGAAAATAGTGCCCTGGTATAGCTTCATGGTATGCAATCGTTGGCATTCTGTACTTATAAACTAAAGAACTAGCCACTGCTGTATGGAAAGCTCCTGGTCGCGAACCGTCTACTGAGCCGTGCACAAAAAATCCACCTCCCCCACCGGCTGATGTATCTCCAACAACTACCAGTTCTGCAGAGGGGCGTACATCAAATACTTTGTCCACGTTCTGAGAAACTTCGTCTAATATACATTCATACGTTTTGACTACTTGATCCTTTCCAGAGTCGGGGCCAGTATCGATGAAGCCACCATCTGCAGCCACGCGTTCCATCAGCTCATGGAGGGGTGCATCTTCAGGGTATCCTAATTCATCAAAGATTGTGCGCATTTCTTTTTGGATGCGTTCCACCTCTTTCAACCCTATCTCGTGAATTTGCTTTGGAGTCAAATCTGTGGAGGTAGCTTTCCTCAACATATAACAGTAGTACGCATCGCCCTTGGGAAACTTCCACACGCCTGCCTCGTTTGTGGCAGCAGCTTCCACATACTTGAGATAGTCAAGCAGGTGTACATAACCGGGAACAACAGATTCTTCAATTTCTTTTAATGCAGCATCCAGCAGTTTCTGTTTTTCTTCTGTGTGTATATCGATCTTCTTCAATTTTTTATCAAAGACCGTGTATAACAGGATCGACTTCCCATCAATGGGTGAACCTTCAGACAGGTGAAGATACCGAACTATCTGGTTTTTCGTCATTTCAATGATGAACTTTGGCAGTACAACTCCTGTTTTTTCCCGCAGTTCTAACCCTTCTATTATCTGCTCAAGCTGCGTACCCACCTGAGACAGACACAAAACATAGTCTTCAGCATCCTCTTTAGTAGTAAAAGGGTGGACCTCTGTCAGGAATCGGGTTAAATTATCGTGGTGACTGGTGAGAAAATGGTGAACTGGATAATCGTAGTACCTGAATTCGTGGCCGCGCACTAAATCGTCTAAAAACCATTCGTACACATCATACGAGATTTGCTGCTCTTTGGTTAGTACAGACCGGTCGTACATCCGTAGCAACTTCAGTAGTCCTGCTTCCAGAGTTTGAGTCTCTCTTATGTACGCATCCGACATATTGGTTAGCTGATCATTCCGCAACCCAAATGATTTGGAAAGCCCTAAACGTGTAATTTCCTGGGGATCTCGTAAGAGGAACTGCTTAAAAGATTCTTCAAAAAACTCATCAATGGGCAACCCTTTCAACTCAGTTATGATGTCCTCAACTGTAGTTGGTCCCTGTGCAACGCAGCCTGCTAACCCCAGTATCTTGAATAGTTTCATGGTTGAACCTCCTGCTTTCTTCGCACATTAAATGTGACGATCCTTTTTGCACAATTTCTCATTTTCATGCAATCATCTCTTTTTATGGTGTTGTTCTGACTCCAATATATACCATGGAGTATAGTAGCTATTACCATTGATAACTGTATTAAATAGTTTTCGGTCATAGGAGATTTCAAGCATCAGAAGATGATGTTACACGTGTAACATTGAGTTAATTTATCTCTATTATGTATATGTTATCGACAAAAGGACAGTTTATAGATCTAGAGAGGTTATATCCACGGAACCGTGACAGCCCTATTATTGTGTATACGTAGCGAACAAGGACACCTGGGTCTCCATCAGACACCTAACTTTCATCATGCTGCTATCTCGTTTCAAAATCAAGAACCTAAGTCAAAGGTTATATAGATGCAGACGAATCACACACATGAACCACATACGTGTTGGACTTGCCCAATTAAAGCTCCCACATTCAGTCTCCCAGGGAGTAGACAAAGTAGTAAAAACCTTAGAACAGGGAGCATCCAAAAATGTAGATATCATCTGTTTTCCTGAATCGTATATCCCTGGGTTGAGAGGTCAAGACTTTGACGTCTGTAAACCAGACCAAGCTGCCATGGAAAAGGCTTTAAAGAAAATCTGTGCTGCAGCAAAATCTTACAGTGTTGCAGCTGTTGTGGGCATGGAGTGGGAAAGTACAATCGGTCTCCACAATGTGGCGTTTGTCATTTCACACAGTGAGGATGTATTGGGTTATCAAGCAAAGAATCAGATTCCGCCAGGAGAAGATGAAATTTATGTACCCGACGGCAAAAGAAAGATATTCACTGTAAAAGGTGTCACCTTTGGTATTTCAATCTGCCATGAGGGCTGGAGATACCCAGAAACAGTCAGGTGGGCTGCTGTTCGAGGTGCCCGCATTGTATTCCATCCCCATTATACGGGCAGTGACAAAGAAGGTACTACAATCACTGAATGGGGATTGCCCTCATCGCCGTATTACGAAAAAGCTATGATATGCAGGAGTGTTGAAAATACTATCTATTTTGCCAGCGTGAATTATGCACTCCAATTCCAGTACTCTGCCACCAGTTTGATATCCCCCTGGGGTGAGTGTATTGCCTATGTTCCTTATGGAAAGGAAGACCTTTTGGTTCGAGATATTGATCTATCAGAAGCTACCGGTCTTTTTGCTGAACGGTACAATCCTGCACTTTATCCAGAGTAGTTGTACCAGTACCGGAGTTGATGGAGTAAAAGAGCATGCCGTGACTGAACCCATCTGTTACACGTGTAACAGAGCAGACAATACAGGGATTATAATATGTCCCGATTCGTGAAGAAGTGATAGAATCGTCAAAGAAAGGTATATGACAAATCTGGAAGCGACTGTGGACTATCCCAGAATCCTGAATTTGTACAGGCATGTCAGAAAGATTCATTACAAAACACACTGCAGCATGGCTGAGACAATTTGTCTCGTAACAGCAACTCTAAGAAAACCTTAAGTATCACCAGTCCCTATACCAACTATGAAACAGTATTACCTCATACTGCTGCTCCTGTTGGGGCTCCTTTTCACACCAGCTTTAGCAAACAAAGGGTCCATTGTAGTAGGATCAGAATACATCTCTGTGGAGGAAACAAAGCAGAGGGCCATTGTGGCCTGGAATGGGACTGAAGAAGTAATTATCCTGTCCACGGACATGAAAAGCTCACACTCAGCAGTGGTTCTTGAAGTCATTCCTCTGCCCTCTAATCCCACAGTACACGAAGGAAGCTCCGAATCATTTGAAACTCTTGCCCGTCTTTTGAATGAGAAAACAAGAACAAAATCAAAAAATGGAGTGGAAATAACGTTCCACCAGAAAATAGGTGCCCACGATGTGACTGTGGTAAAGGTCACTGATTTAGACTATTTTGTGGAGTGGGTAACTCAGTTTTTGCAAAAGAAGGGTGCATCTACTGAAATCCCTTCTGATTTCAAGCGTACAGTTTCCCATTACTTGGAAAAATCTGTCAACTATTTTGTGTTCGATGTGGTTGATCTCAATGAATCTGTACAGAGTATCAATCCACTTGTGTACCGGTTTGAGAGCCACTTTCTGTACTACCCACTTGAAATTACTGCTACTTCTGATGTGGGACACTCTCATTCAGAAGTAACCCTCTTTTTGATTACAGGGAAAGCACTCGATAAAAAAATACAGGAGCACTGTCCATATATGGGGTTTTCTAACCCAGTAGAGTTCACTCAGGAAGAACTAACCCAGGTAAGTCCTGTACTAGAGGATTTGTTTGGAGGACCTGCTTTTGTGATGAATGCATTCTATGTTGGCCCACTTGATGTACTCACCAATGATATAATCTATCCAGAGTATGGAGAATCGGTAGATGAACCAGAGACAGTGGCTTCAGGCTCGATAGCGAGGGCCTTCTCATTGAGTTCAGAACCAGAAGGTCATGCTAAGGTTGTAGCTGTTCTCTGGGTTGTTATTCTCCTCTTGGTACTTGTAGCCATTAACAGGTCACAGTAAGTTGATTTACTTTATGTCTTTAATTTCTTGTTTTTCTTCAATTTTATTCCTATCTCTTGGAAACAGCCCATAAAACACTAAACTAAATTGCAGGAGAAATACCCACGCCAACAGTCCAAACAGCAAATAAATATCGGCAAAAAGCCTAAAACCTATGACCAGAATCAGCCAAATAATAAAATTTTATCTCATCCTGTTACACGTGTAACATTCCTTTTAGCTATTATATATGTCTGATACGAAGAGGAATCTATGTAGAGCACCAAAATCTTTGGATGCTGGTGGTAATTCGCATCTCAGATGGAAAGGATACATGACAAGAAGTGAATAATGTCTGGATCATTGTAAAGAGTGATACATCCATTACGGGAGAAAAGAAGAGACAAGCGCCATCAATGCAATAATAATGAGGATACCTATTCCAATCAATCCAACTTTGGTCTCTTTGAATATTCTCCATGCTTCCAGTACCTTTTCCTTCCTTTTTTGCCATTTAGTTTTAGGTTTGTGCATTATGAAATCTGTAGTCACCCTTACACCTCTTGGGTTATACCTTTAAATCAAATGGAGGTTGTTGAATGTTACTCTACCTATTGATATCTGGTCATCTCAAGATGAGACAGCACACATAAATACGTTGTGTTCACGTGTACGTGCCTATCCAGATTATATACTATTTATAATATATGTCCTCCAGTGCCCTTGAGATGAGAAATATTTGATAAAATTTCGGTAATATATATGCCATATATTTTGCCAAAATAGAATAGATAAGAATTAGGAATTGGATTATTTATGACTGGTTTTGCTGCGTCAATGTTACACGTGTAACATCTAAACTTAACAGATCATTTTAACTAATCATTTTCTCCCCTTAGTACATCACCAAGAGGTAACAAAAGGTTGCATCTGAATCAACCCCCATCTAACCAAGCCATGACGTCGCAACCCCACCTAAACCTAACCTTTATATATGTAAACATGAATTCTGTGCCATGAATATTATTGAGAAAATATTGGAAAGCCATCTGATCTCTGGAGAACTAGAACCAGGTTCTGAGATTGGGATAAGAATTGATCAAACTTTGACACAGGATGCAACTGGGACCATGGCCTATCTGCAGTTTGAGGCAATGGGAATCCCACGGGTTCAGACTGAATTGAGTGTGAGTTACATTGATCATAACACTGTACAGATAGGGTTTGAGAATGCAGATGACCACAAATACCTCCAGTCTGTGGCAGCCAAATATGGTATCGTATTGTCGAGAGCTGGAAATGGAATCTGCCACCAAGTCCATCTCGAACGGTTTGGAAAACCAGGAAAAACATTATTAGGTTCTGACAGCCATACACCCACTGGAGGAGGTATAGGAATGATTGCTATTGGAGCAGGAGGATTAGATGTTGCAGTAGCCATGGGAGGCGGTCCTTTCTATTTAACTTGCCCAAAAGTGATAAAAATAAACTTGAAGGGGAAGTTAAAACCCTGGGTTGCAGCAAAGGATGTGGTTTTAAAGGTTTTGGAGATGTTCACCACAAAGGGGAATGTTGGGTGTGTATTTGAATATGGCGGCGAGGGAGTAAAAACGTTATCCGTCCCTGAGAGAGCTACCATAACCAACATGGGTGCTGAATGCGGTGTAACGACGTCTGTTTTCCCGAGTGATGAAATTACAAAGCAGTTTTTGAGGGCTCAAGGCCGTGAAGAAGATTGGGTTGAAATCAAGGCAGATGAAAATGCAGAGTATTACAGAATAGTAGATTTAGACCTTACAGAAATTGTGCCGTTAACTGCATATCCGCACAGCCCTGGGAATATCAAGACAGTAAAGGAACTGGAAGGCATGGAGGTGGACCAGGTGTGTATAGGGAGCTGCACCAATTCTTCCTACAAGGATTTGATGACTGTTGCACGAATACTAAAAGGGAGAACAGCCCACCCAGACGTGAGTTTTGTTGTGGCACCTGGATCAAGACAAGTGCTGGAAAACATTACAAGAGAGGGAGCACTAACAGATTTAATAGCTGCAGGTGCAAGGATTGCTGAATCAGCGTGTGGGTTTTGCATAGGTAACAGTCAGTCGCCACAATCTGATGCAGTGTCAATCAGGACAAGCAACAGGAATTTCCTCGGCCGTTCTGGCACAAAAAGTGCCCAAGTGTATTTAACAAGTCCAGAGACGGCTGCAGCCGCAGTAATCACTGGTAAAATGACTGATCCACGTGACCTTGAGAATATGGGGATTAACTACCCAGAGATTGAAATGCCAGAACGATTTTACATTGATGACAGCATGTTCTTGTATCCATCAGAACACCCTGAAACTGTTACAATATACAGGGGACCAAATATCGGTGATCCACCTACAAGTGTACCACTGCCAGATACTATTAAAGGTGTAATCACCATCAAGGTTGGGGACAAGATTACCACTGACCATATCATACCTGCAGGGAGCAAGATGAAATACAGGTCCAATGTTCCAAAATATTCAGAATTTGTCTTTGAGATTGTTGATCCAACCTTCCATGATAGAGCAGCAAAAATTCGTGACAGTGGGAACCACAACATTATTGTGGGTGGGTTAAGTTACGGTCAGGGTTCATCACGTGAACATGCAGCTTTGTGTCCAATGTACTTGGGAGTGAAAGCAGTTATTGCCAAATCGTTGGAGAGAATCCATACAGCGAACCTCATTAATTTCGGCATAATTCCACTGACATTTGTAAATGATAGTGATTACGATACACTAGAGCAAGGAGACGAAATAGAGATTCCACATATCAGAAAGATTATTAAAGAGGGAGGAACATTGGTAGTGAAGAACAAGACAAAAAACACACAATTTGAGGTAGAGTACACCCTTTCAGAGAGGCAGAAAGAGATAGTTCTTGCAGGGGGCACACTTGCATACATGAGAAGAACCATTTAGGGTTAACCAGGAGGTGAATGTATGGCACAGAGAGGAATCCGTGAATATAATGGAAAGAAAATGCTGGCGAAGTATTGGTCTGAGTACTTTAAAGGCCTTAAACCATATGAAGGTAACTTAGTCATGGTAGACCCAGAAACAGATATGGATGCTCTCGCCAGTGAAAATTCATGGCTGAAAACAGAAAAGTTAGTAGTTAAGCCAGACCAACTGTTTGGAAAGAGGAAGAAACACAACCTTATTCTCCTCAATGCTACCTTTGATCAAGCGCGTGAGTGGATAACCGAGAGAATGGGGAAGGATGCCACCGTAGGGGAGGTAACTGATAGGCTAACCCACTTTCTTGTTGAACCTTTTGTTGCCCACGAGAATAAAGAGTACTACGTTGCTATAACATCTAATCGAGGAGGGGATACTATCTATTTCTCAACCCATGGTGGAGTGGACATTGAAGAGGTCTGGGATACTGTTGTACAAGTGAACGTTCCTGTCCTTTCTGATGTTGATGATAGAGAAATAGAGGACGCCCTCCCCGCAGATCTCCCTTCAGAAGAAAGAAAAATGGTTACCGCATTTATTAAAGGATTATTCACATTCTATTCTGAACTTGGATACGCTTACTTGGAGATAAACCCTTTAATAGTGGTGAACAGCAACTTTGCACCTGTAGATATGGTTGCCCGCCTTGATGACACTGCCCAATTCGTATGCGGGAAGAAGTGGGGGGACATACAGTTTCCAGCACCTTTTGGAAGGAAGCTGTCAAAGGAAGAAAAACTCATCAAGGAGATGGATGAGAAAAGTGGAGCTTCCCTCAAGCTCACGCTATTGAATCCAAAAGGAAGAGTGTGGACTATGATAGCTGGAGGCGGCGCGAGCGTTGTTTACACTGATACTATCGTTGATTTAGGATTTGGCACGGAACTGGCAAACTACGGAGAATACAGTGGAAACCCCTCCACTGATGAAACGTATCAGTACGCAAAGACTATTTTAAATTTGATGACCAGAGAAAAAGATCCTCGAGGAAAGGTTCTCATAATTGGGGGAGGTATAGCAAATTTCACTGATGTGGCCAAGACCTTCACGGGGATAATAAAAGCACTGAAAGAATACAAGCAAAAGCTTGTTGATAACGACGTTAAAATTTATGTGCGCAGAGGAGGCCCAAACTACAAAGAAGGATTAAGAAATATGAGAGAACTTGGCAAAACCCTGGGGGTCCCCGTCAAAGTATTTGGGCCTGAGGCACACATGACATCAATAGTCCCCATGGGACTTGAAAAAGGAGGGTAATACTATGGATAATAGGGATTACAACCTATTTGATGAAACCACCCAAGCTCTTGTCTTTGGATATCAGCAGAGAGCCATCCAGAGGATGCTTGACTTTGACTACGCCTGCAGAAGAGAGACTCCCAGCGTTGCTGCAATTGTGAACCCAACCAGAGGTGGATACCACAAATGTTTCTGGGGACCTGAAGAAATTATTCTTCCCATGTATACAACTATTGAAGAAGCATCCACGAACCATCCTCAAGCTGATGTGATGGTCAATTTCGCATCCTTCAGATCAGCGTATCCTACCACAAAGGAAGCGCTTGAAATTGATAGTATACGCACCATTGCAATCATTGCAGAGGGAATCCCTGAGAAATACACGAAGGAGTTGATTGCTTTGGCAAAGCAAAAGGGAAAGTGGATAATTGGTCCTGCTACAGTTGGCGGAATCAAACCAGGTGCATTCAAAATTGGGAATACGGCAGGGTCCCTCGATAATATTATAGCATCTCGTCTGCACAGGCCGGGGAGTGTCGCATTTGTATCAAAGTCTGGCGGATTATCAAATGAACTGAATAACATTATTTCTCGCAATTCAGATGGTGTGTATGAGGGCATTGCCATTGGTGGCGATCTGTACCCGGGGAGTACGTTCATAGATCACATTACAAGATATGAAAAGGATCCAGATGTAGCTATGATTGTATTACTGGGAGAGGTTGGAGGCAGAGACGAGTATGATGTGGCAGATGCTCTCAAAAAGGGGGAAATTACTAAACCTCTTGTTGCCTGGTGTATAGGAACGTGTTCTAAAGTATTTCCGTCAGGTGTCCAATTCGGCCACGCTGGAGCAAAAGCGAGAGTAGATTTAGAGACTGCAGATACAAAGAACAAGGCTTTAAAAGAAGCTGGTGCTATTGTGCCTGATTCCTTCAACGATTTTGGCGAAAAAATCAAGGAAACATTTGATAACCTCGTGGCTCAAGGCAAGGTCAAACCGAAACCAGATAGAGAGCCACCAGTAATACCCACAGATTTCAGTACAGCATTAGCTGAGGGTAAAATAAGGATGCCAACCCATTTTATCAGTACCATCACTGATGAGAGAGGGGACCAGCCCTTGTACGCGGGTATACCCTTGACCGAGGTTGTTGGAGATGGCTACGGAATTGGTGGTGTTATTGGTTTATTGTGGTTCAAGAAAAAATTTCCGAAATGGGCTCGTGGATTCATAGAACTGGTTTTGCAGATCGTGGCTGATCATGGCCCTGCTGTCAGTGGTGCTCACAATGCTATTGTAGCCTCCAGAGCTGGAAAGGATTTAATCTCCTCTTTAGTCAGTGGTCTTTTAACAATTGGGCCACGGTTTGGAGGAGCTATTGATGGAGCAGCTCACTGGTTCAAAAAGTTTCATGACGAAGGAAAGGAGCCAGATGAAATGGTGAGTGAAATGAAAACAATGAACATTTTGATACCTGGAATTGGTCATCGTGTCAAATCAGTGAGAAATCCTGATAAGAGAGTGGAAATCCTCAAAAAATATGCACGAGAGAACTTCCCAAAAACTGATTACTTAGACTACGCATTAGCAGTTGAGAAGGTTACCACTGGAAAGAGGGACAACCTTATCTTGAATGTTGATGGATGCATCGGCATCTTGTTCCTGGACTTGCTGAACAGCTTGGATTTCTCAAAGGAAGAAATCAGTGATATCATTGAAACGGGAGCCCTCAATGGGTTGTTCGTACTTGGACGGAGCATTGGATTCATGGGCCACGTCTTGGATCAAAAACGTCTCAAAACAGGATTGTACAGACATCCATGGGAGGACATCCTCTATGCACCGCCCAAAAAAGATGATATAGAGGAAGAAGCCAAAAAGTGGGAGGGTAAAAAATGAAAATGAGACAAGACATAGAAAAGGCGAAGGAGCATTTTGGAAACCTGCTTGAAGAACAACTCGAGAGAGTTGAACGAATGAAGAAAGCAGAAGAGTGGATAGAGTATGAGACGCTCAAACCAATCGTAATAGGCATCATAGGTGGTGACGGTATTGGACCTTACATTGCAAAGGAAGCTAAACGCGTCTTGGAATTCTTGCTGAAACCTGAACTCGAAAGCGGAAAGGTCACGTTCAGGACCATTGAAGGCTTGACCATTGAGAACCGTGCGAAAGTCATGAAGGCCATACCTGATGATATCTTAGAAGAAATCAAAAAGTGCCACCTCATACTCAAAGGCCCATTATACACTCCAAAGAAAGGGGACAAATGGCCCAACATTGAGAGTGCAAACGTGGCAATGCGAAGGGAGCTCGATCTGTTTGCCAATGTGAGACCAGTAAAAGTTCCTAGAGAAGGAATAGACTGGATATTCTTCAGGGAGAACACAGAGGGAGCATACATCCTCGGTAGGAAGGGTGTTAATGTTACTGATGATTTAGCTATTGACTTCAAGGTCATAACTACCCAGGGTGCTGAGCGAATAATCAGAATGGCATTCGATTATGCCAAACGAAACAACATCAACAAGGTAACAGTGGTGACCAAGGCAAATGTGGTCAAAACAACTGATGGAAAATTTTTGAGCACAGCAGAAGAAGTGGCCAAGGACTACCCAGAAGTGGAGTGGGATGATTGGTTCGTCGATATAATGACTGCCAAACTGGTGGACCCAAAGAGGAGGACTCAATTTAGGGTGGTTGTGCTGCCTAACCTGTATGGTGATATTGTGACTGACGAGGCAGCAGAATTCCAGGGCGGCGTTGGTACTGCAGGGAGTGCTAACATTGGTAAAAGGTATGCTATGTTTGAGGCGATCCACGGCACTGCTCCACGAATGGTGAAGGAGGGTCGAGCCCAGTATGCAGATCCGTCAAGCATGCTGAGAGCTACTGCTCTGCTGTTAAACCACATTGGGTTTGGTGACGAAGCAAAGAAACTGGAGATGGCTCTAGACATTTGCGGACAGTATGAAAAGAGACTCGTTATCACTGGTCGTTCAGATGGTGCTACTGGAGAAGAGTTTGCCAACTATGTGATGGATACTATCAAGAATCCAGAACTAGAGAGCAAATGGCACAGTTATCAGTAGCTCAGGAGATATCTCTATCCACACACCAAAGAGGCTGTAAACCTTTGGGGAATGATGCTGTTACACGTGTAACATCAGGCAAATTTTTCCCCATTTCTTGTAGGTAATTGAAAAAGAAATTTATGAGCTCAGAGAAGTTCCATCCACCGAAAACGACACCATCAAACCAATTATTAAAGATTATAAACCACTTCAAAAGGATTCTTTCAGTGGGAGAATAATCCAGTAAGAGATAGTAGACCAATACTTCCCCTCACCCCTTGTGGAGAGATCATTGGAGCAGCTCTTCTGTGGTGAATATGTCCAGCTTTTGTGGAAGACTTTCATAGAATTCATTCCTCGCATTCTTCAAAAACGAGGGTTGCTGTAAAATCCGCAAAACTTAAATTCCAAGAGAAAGTGAATTTCCTATGAACCTAACTAACTCAAAAAAAATTCTCTATCTTCTGGGAGTGGGAGTACTCATCTCTTTGGTATTGAACATATCTTTGCTCTATGCACTGGTTTCTGTAAAGAATAAGGCAGTTTCAGCAATGGACGAACTCACTGACGAGCTGAATAACCTCAAGAATGAAACCGTAACCCTCACCTACCGCATAGAAGAGATGGACATGCCCTCATTCACTACGACCTTGGATGAACCCATGGAAGTTGAGATCCCACTGGACACCTCGGTGACTGTGCCTATTAAAGATGATTTAGTGACGTATATATCCATACTTGGAATAAAACAGAAGATCATTCTCCCTGTGGAGACAACTGTGACAGTACCTATCAAAGAAACGGTAACGATAGAGCTGCCACTCCAAGAGATCACCTTTGAGACATTAGATGTTCCCACAGGGATGGAATTGAGAATGGAGAAAACGCTGGAAGAACTGGGGTTGGGCACCTTCATAGACAGAATTATTGAATTGATCAGGCAGCTTCTTGAGTCTTTGTAATACATCTCATAATTATTGTACCAGGTTGTCACAAAGTGTGGTGGATCCTAACCTTTAGTAATTCTAGAGGTTAGCCAGACAATTTTTGTTACACGTGTAACAAGCGAGAACCACATAATGTGACAATTCCCACAGAAAGACTAACCGCTGAGAACTGATTTGATTGTCTCCCAATACAGTTTTGCAATCTGTTCTTTCTCTTTCTGGGACACTGAATCTGAATCTAAATATTCGAGCAGGTTCTTTGCACACTCCCTCATGTCCTCAGTAACACTGGGATGTGTGCTCCTAATATAGATTCTCAGATCAGCTTTCATATCCTCGATGTATTGGTTTTCAGGTTTATTCAGCATTTTCTCTATCTCTTCTGTGCTGGCTTCCCGATAATCCAGCCCTGTGGCTGTAGACAGTGTTAAGGTGCATTCCAATACCCAGTGTGGAACTTTACTCGGTTTGATGTAACCAAGACTGGTATGGTCCTTCCCTGTTAGTTCAACTCTCACATTCTCTGCATTTTGTAACCCTTCAACCCTAAACACCACAGGTTGAGATGGGAATGGCTTGTCACTTGTTACCCGTATACCGCCTGGAATTTCCTCTTTTGAGAATCCTTCTGGAACCTCCAATACTTTCCCCTGCTCCCATCTGGGCTCTTGAAGACCAAAGTAGATTTCAATATCGTACACTGTGCCTTCCAACCCCTTTGGAATCTCAATGACAATGATGTAGTTACCATTATCTTCTCCAAACATGGAACCAGATTCATGGAGGGGTTTTTCCCATTTCTGATGCTCGTTTTTAAATTTATTGTAATAATCATTTGTTTTTCCTGGAGTTGACCTTTTCCAATCTCCCCATGCTTTATCATCTGCCTTTTTACCTTCTTCAAAGGCTTTATCCCAACTTTCTACGTCCGTGCCGTCAAGAGTTTTTAAGAATGCTCTCTGAGCGGCTGAATACATTTTTCCATCTTTGTATCCCAAGTCATGGTGGTACGTGTCCTCACCTGCGAAGGTGACAATCTTTTCGACAATCCATTTGAGGTTTCCGATGAACCCTCCTGAATGACATGAACACATTTTGACAAGAATGTGTATTCCCTTTTTTTGGAGTGGTCCCAGCATTTCTGCTAATTCATCATCCCATAAAACCTCAGTTCCCCACAAGCATATCCCTTCATGGAATCCCACTCTGTCATTTTTGTCACCATCACCATTCCAGTCTATGCCACTGTCAGCGCTGTCTATCACGTTGTCCCCATTGGTATCTTTTCCAATCTCTCCCCATGTGCCATTCTTCTTCTTTTCAACAACATATTGTGCTCCATCCCATCTGGCTCTCACATCATTTTGACCATCCTTGTCTGTATCCCACTCGTTGGTCCGATGCTGCCAATTTCCCAGATCACCCTCGCTCCATCCCACGTTGTCCTTGTCTCCATCTCCATCTATGTCCTGTCCTGTTTCTGATTCTTCAATCCTCCCATCTTTGTTTGTATCACTCCCTTTCAATACCCATTTGCCGTTCTCTCTCTCTTGTAAAGCTGTAACTGATTCTTTTTCTTGTCCATGTAAACCCACCAGGCCTCTCTGCGGCGGTTTGTCCACACTGTTTGTCTGTAGACCTTTGCTTTGCAATCTATTTTCAATTCACTCTCAGGATATGTTTTACCCGTTTCATTCTCATGAGAAGAGCCCGTCTTTTCCCCATTGTATCCTGCATCTGGGTTGTAGCCTGCTCCGTGGTCTGACACAAATATGGTTAATGTACTACTCGCTGGCATTTTATCTTTGTACTTTTCTATAATTTCTTTTATTTTCTGTTTTGTAGCTTTGGAATCCACAATATTTTTCCCATTGACCTTGATAGCTTCTCCATTATTGTGGGCAACGTCGATTTGATCATCTGAAAACGTTAAATCTTTGAGTTTTTTGTATGTTGCTGCAACTTCATCTTTGTATCGTGCATGGTTGCTGTTCTTATCAACGCCGCCACTTATGATCAGAGCTCTATTATTATTCCCTTGTGCATCTACGAAAAAATATTCTATAACTGTGGAAAATAACCTCTTTACTCCTGTGAATGCGCTTGAGAAAGAGAGAGAACTCCCCAATGAAAAAGACCTTTCTGCTCCTCCCCATTCCGGTGGCGTCACAAGGTGATAGTCTTCAACTGTAATTAGAGGCGTTGGAGAAACACAGAACGCATCGTACGTTACAGCAAAGTTTTTGACCTCCCCATAAACAAGGACTTCAGCACTGTTCATCTCATACGGAGGTAAACTCCCATCAAGCCTGACAAAAGAATGCGGGGACAGTGGTTTATCAATTATGAGCATGTAAAAATCAAGAACTAAAAAGCCCACACCATCACCTGTAACCCTGTCATCGCCATAGAATCCAAGAACCCACACCTTTTCTCCGATGAAATCTTCAAGCTCAAAATTTAATTGTGAGAGGGAAACAACAGGTTCAAGCCCTGGTTCTTCTCTTTCTTCTCTTTCTTCTAGTTCTTCTGAAATTTGCTCTTCTTTCTGTCCGATACATCCTAACAGAAAGGTCAGGAATATCATTACTGCCACAAATCTAAGGTTTTTTCTCCTCATTTCAAATCCTCCTTGAACGTGTAAATTTTAGGTATTCTATGTATATATACTTTTCGATCCTAAGGAATTGTCCAATATTGGTGTTAATTCTGTTACACGTGTAACATTTCAGTTCTTTTCCATTTCTTTGTGCTTTGTGATTTATTCATGATGTGTCCCATTGCTTTACGGTTTCAGATTTGATAGTTACATTTTTAACAACTGCTTCGCATCACCATCAGCTCACAGAACCTTTACATCTTGGTACTATGATAAATGGTAGCTACTATTTAGTGACTGATTTAATTAATGAATAAGATTATGAAATGGGAAACCTTTGCATGTCTCTGGATTCATTTTGAGATCTTTGTACTACGCTTTTTTCTTATTTTTTTATTTCTGTCATTTTTCATGGGGGTCGAAAGTCCCTGTAATCACTGAGCGCAACCTATCCATCGAAACCTTTATAAACTGACTACTATAGAAGATAGTAGCTACTATTCAGTGGCTGATTTAATCGAAGAGGTACAACAATGAACCGCATGAAATGCAAAATGAACTACAAAAGATCCGTCCTCATGGTGCTGGTAATTGTGCTCTTTGCAGGATGCGCAAATACTCAGGCACCTCCAGAAGAAACACCAGAAAATTCTGAAAAACCCCAGGAAGCACCTGGATTGTTCTATTCATATGAAGTGGAAGACTACTACACCATTTATGTGAGCCTTCCCGAATCCTATGATCTTGGAAGTTCTCAAAAGTATCCTGTCATTTATGTGCTGGATGCCGATTTGTTTTTTGACGGTTCAAATCCAAAAATTTCCAATGGCAGTGTCACAGATATTGTATCCCGGTTGACTGAAAATGGTGACATGCCAGAAGTCATAATAGTGGGGATCGGGTACCCTAGAGAAGACCACCGCGAGAGAGACTTTTTGTATCCAAATGATTCTATGTGCGCGACTTCTGGTGGAGGGGACAAATTCTATAGATTTTTAGAAAATGAACTTGTTCCTTATGTAGATGCTCATTTTAATACAGCATCAGAGAGAACGTTGATTGGGTGGGAATACGGCGGATATTTTACATTGTATGCTTTATTTGAGTATCGTCTATCTAATGTTCTTTTTACAAGTTTTATTGCGGTGAGTCCTGTGAGTGACTACCATGGTGACTATTTACGGTACAAAGAAGAAATGATGAACGAAAGTGTTGGTGGTTATCTTCCTGTAAGATTGTACATGACAACAGATGATTTTCATACGTATGTTAATGACATGGCAGAAAGGTTGAATTCAAGAGGTTATACTGGGTTTCAATTTAGGTTCAAAATGTATCATGTGTCAGTTAGTGTAGACTCGTACAAGTCGGATTTGTACAGTACTGTGTGCCCTGCCATTGAGGATGGGTTGAAGTGGATTTTTTCAAGAGATGATGCAGGTTTGTCTATTTATTTTGTACATGTTTAACCTATTTGTACTGGTGATGGAGTTGTCCACCTTGTATTTTTTCAATTGTGTTACACGTGTAACAAACTGAGAGGATGCCTAAAGTCTTGAATCCTCGTAAGGAAAATGAGAAGTTCTCAGTTTAGATAGTATGTAGTTAAGTGATTAAGTGGTTGAGCAAAATCTCAATAGAGAGAGAATATCCCTTTCATTCCAGCAGAGCAACTGAAAAATTTTATGGAAATCTAAAAAAGGAATATAAAACTGTACTAGTGAAATGAAAAAAGAAAATAGAACAAATATTCTCCAGAAATTGGTTTTGGCTGTAGGAAATAGGAAAAATCCTCACTGTGTTGGTTATGGAGGAATTTATCATGATAAGCTGCGGTACATTTATATAGTTATGAAAAGGGAAGGAGCACTAGAGGAGATGAGAGAATGAGATACAATGGGATGAAAGTGCTCTACAGAGACCTAAATGTGTCTGCACTGCATATGGGTCTGATGCCTAAGCGCCAACCATTAGAATCTCATTCATGTGATGATCCTCAGGTTGATCCTTTTGGATATTACTATCAGTGTGAAAGGGATCAAGAGCGAGAGCAAAAAACACAGAAAACCAATAGTAATGTAAGAATAAGTGAAGGTATAGAAGAGAAGAGGATGGTGGAATGAGTAGAGAAAAGTTGAAAGGAGGAAGATGGGATGAGAGTAGTTTATGTAGGGTTAATTGTGGCCATATTGGTTATGGGCCTCATGGTTAATGCAGACAGTCTGGCAGCCACGCTGGACTATTTAGAAGGAATAACAGACGATCAGCTGATGCCAAATCAATCATTTAATAGGTTGCGGCACTTTGCTTTGAACGATGCAGTACCGGCTGAAGAGTATTACGGATATACTGAGGCACCTGTGTATCAACCCTTGGAGATCCATCAAAGTGACAATCCTCAGTTTGACTACATGGCAGTATCGCCGTACTTCAAGGTTTACTTCAAAGGGACTACAGTGAGAATGAGTATTCAGAACGCATGGATTGCATTTGAATTGACAGAAAAGGGATTAGGAGAAGTACAAAATACGAAATCTGCTGTTGAACAGAATTCATTCTGTGTTTCTAATGTATTTGACTCAGTGGACTTATCCTATGAAGTGGAATCTTCTGTGCTCAGAGAGGCTGTAACACTAAAGGAGTCAAAACAAGTTGAACGGTTAATCCAAACAATCTCCTGGGATGGGTTGAAACCAGAATATCAAGAAGATGGGTCGATTTTGTTTTCGAATGAATATAAAGGAATCTTGAAGATTCTGCCCCCTTTCATGAAGGATGCTGAAGGTGCAGTGTGTACTGATGTGCACTACGAGTTAGTACAGACTGAAACAGGGTACGAATTGCACAAGGTCATCGATGAAAATGGACTGGAATGGCTGAAGAAAGCGGTCTACCCAGTGGTAATAGATCCGTCAATGCAGACCCTCGAGGATGCGTGGGAATCCTCTGGGTTGACACCGTACGGGCAGTATTTCAAAAATCTGAGAGAATACGTCAATCCTGCCAATGGTCATTTAACTATAACCCAAACAGATTTGACAATCCCTGGGAGAGGGTTAGATCTGGTCCTATCCAGAGTGTATGAAATGCCAGCAGTATTCTATGGGTCAGACCCTTACGATTATGAAGCACTACCTGTAGATGTGGGTAAGGGGTGGCAGTTGAGTTTCCCTTACGTTGGAAGTAAATACCTACACTTGTGGGGTGGTACCATATACAAGATTGTATGGTCAGGTGACACCTTTGAGAACCACAAAGGGAGTCATTTCAAGCTGGTGAAGAATGGAGACAATACCTATACTCTAACTACTGCCAGTGGAACAGTTTACGAATTTAACACTGACGGGAAATTGACACAGATTAAAGATGTGGATCTAAACACTATTACCTTTAACTACACATCTGGTACCCTCATGTCCATTACAGATACTATTAACCGTAGTGTCAGTTTAAGTTACTCCAGCAATCGATTGTGGAAGATCACCTACAATTCTGCTGAAATAGAATTCTCGTATGATGCTAACGGATGTTTGGTGTGGATGGAGGACTTTTTGAACAGGAGGACCAGCTACTACTACAATACAGGGTACAACAACTGGTTGTTGTCCAAAATCGAATATCCAACTACTGGTTATACCACTTATGCATACAACAGGTTTGAAGATAGTGGTTACTACAAGTACTACGTCATAGACCAGAGGGTCTATGAAACAAGTCAAGTCCGTCATGTTGCTTGCTCGTATACAGGTTCATTTTCAGCAATCACCTCCTGCACTATGATAGTAAAGAATGAATCTGATGTCACCAAGGGATACTATTATTTTGCAGTGAGCGATGGGCTGATCACTCAACGTACTGCCAAGAATGCATCGGAGACGCCAATTCGCAAATACACGTACACTTACAACTCCAGTAAACAAGTCACCCAGTCAAGTGTGTACAATGACGGCTCAACCCTATCGTACACAACCTACTTCGCGTATGACAACTGGGGGAATGTAATCTACTTCAAAAATGCTGAAGGCCATGAAAAGTTCTTCTCTTATGCTAACACCTCTACTTCTGGGTTCTTCATGGACAACACGAGCACTATCATCAAGACGTTTACCAACGCTTTCTCCAACAGTACAGTAGCTTCATCTGTCCACACTGCTATTTTGGGTATGGCAGAAAAACAGGATTCAACCTACGTGAAAGAAGTGTATGTAACCTACGATTCTGAGGCTCACCCGACACAAATAAAAGATTCTTTTGGGAATACTACTACCTGGTTAACCTATTCAGGGACCTTTAACGAGAAAACTGGTAATACTTCTTTCCCCATTGATTTAACAGGACATACGGTAACGGGGAATGCTGTTTTGAAGGTTACTGGGTTGGCATCTGATGATAACTATCAAGAAAGTCATTCATATACTCCTACCTACCACTGCCCCCAACGAAGAGCTACATGGTCTTGCACTGGATGGATAAGCAACTACTTCAAGGTCTACTATGTCTACTGCTGCGGCGTACCTCCGGATTGCTACGATGGAAACCCATCAATTGGACCCTTTACCCACTATCCTGGCACACTAGGATACCAGAGTTACACTACCACCCCAGCCTGTAATGGGCAGGCGGAAACGTTCTATGTCAAAACCTACTGGAAGGCGTACCCTGCACAAGTGAAGTACAATTTTGACAATTCAGACTGGATAACAGTCACTTCCAATCTGTCAAATGGCACAGCAAAGAAAACTGCCCCCATCACTGATGGATCACACACGCTGTATTTCTCAGAGTCTTCATCGTATCAAACCAAGTTCTCATGGTACTTGTACGTCCCTGTGGATAATTCGCCAGATACCTACACTACAACAATGCAGTACGATACCTACGGTAATATGACCTCTGTTACTGATGCTGAATCCAATACCACCACATTGACGTATTCTTCCACGTACTCCTACGCATATCTAACAGAGATCTCTGCCACAGTTGGCCAGAATACCATCACTGTCAAAGCCACCTACGACTCCAACAGGGGATGGATTACCTCACTACAGGAGCCCAAAGGAGTGGATGCAGGCTCAGGATACGATTATTTGTACACCTATGATTTGTTAGGAAGAATCACCAAAAAGGAGTTCCCCTTGTTATCTGGCCAATCCCAAAGATCATATTTGGAAGCAGTCTACGATGATGCCAACAGGAAAGTTACGATCATTGATCAGTTGAGACATTACGTTGTACAGGAATATGACAAACTGGGGCGGTTAACCAGCACCAAGTGGTACACTGGTACCTACGGATCAGGTACCTTGTATGCCACTGAGTCCTACACGTACCGCTACGATGGCCTCACATCAACAGTTACAGACCCGGGAAATGATCAATATACCTGTACATATGACTTTTTAGGTCGTTATACCCAGATCCAATATCCAGGATCCGTTTCAGTTTCTTACTCGTATGACGATACTAACAAAAAGATCACCTTCACCAATGAGCGTGGCTACGATACTATCTACTGGTACGACTGGTTATCCAGATTAACCAAGGTGGAAGAAGAATACGCCACAGATACCTTCGCAACTACTACCTACCAGTATGACGAGATCGGTCATTTGACATCATTCACTGATGCAGAAACCCACACCACAAGCTACACCTATGCATCCTTATTTGGACTAACTAAGACCACTTACCCTGAATCTGAATACGAAGAATACGGATACGATAACGTGGGAAACCTCACAACCTTCACTGACTGCAAGGGAAATGATACCACATACACGTATGATGCACTATACCGGCTCACGCAGATTCAATACCAGGATCAGTCCACCGTTACCTTCACTTACGATCTAAACAGTAACAGCACAAAAATGGAAGATGATGCTCCCAGTACGGGTGATTACGTTGAATACACCTACGATTACTGGAACAGACTAACCAATAAATCCAGACACATCTCACAAGACACATTTTCGGTCTCGTACGAGTATGATGTAGCCAATCGGTTGACCAAACTCACTTACCCCGACAATATGGAGATCCTGTACTCTCATGATGATTTGGATCGTACAACAGAGATCAAACGATATGTGGACGGTTCAAATGATGAAATACTAATGGATAATGCCCAGTACGATACGGAAAGCTTACTCACCCAATTTGATTACGGGAATGATTTGCAGGCTACTTTCACTTACGATTCACGGGACAGACTCTCAAGTATTGATGTCAAGGACGGTGAAACATCCTATCTAGATTTAGACTACACCTACGATAACAGTAGTAACATCACCCAAATTGTGAACGGCTGGAGAGATACCAGTTCCGACTGGAATTCAGAGACTGAATCCTACAGTTACGATGGACTGAACCGGTTGACATCTGCCAGTTGTACATCATGGTCTTTTACCTATTCGTACGATAAGGTAGGAAACAGAACTGCCAAAGATTCAATCACCTACACTATCAATAGTGTCAACGAAGTCACAGCCTTATCTGACGGCACCTCCTTCACCTACGATTCCAACGGGAACAGAACCCAAAAAACCAAAGGATCTGACACTTGGGACTACACCTACGACTACGCTAACAGGTTAACAAAAGTGGAGAAGAATTCTACAACAGAAGGAGAATACGTCTACGATGGTGTTGGTAAGAGACTCCAAGCAATCGAAAACAGTGCCACCACCACCTACATCTACTTCGGGGCAAATGTCTTGTATGAGGAGAATTCTACCGGGACTGCTGCCTACATCTATGGTCCCACAGGAAAGCTAGCCAAGAGAACCACCATTAACCAGGAATCTGACACCTACTACTACCATACTGACCACCTGGGCTCAACGAGGCTGGTAACAGATGAAACCAAGAACATCGTTTCTGCAATCACCTATTACCCCTTTGGAGGGGTCAGCATCAAAGAAGGCTCAGAAGACTACCTATTCACAGGCAAAGAAAAGGATTCCACAGGTCTCTTCTACTATGGAGCGCGATACTACGATCCTGAAATCGGTAGATTTCTAACCAGAGATACGTGGCGAGGAACAATCAGAGATCCTCAGAGTTTAAATCGATATGCATATTGCTTTAACAATCCAGTGAGATACATCGATCCATGGGGAAATTTTTGTCTATCAGCAGGTCTCGGCGCGCTTCTAACAGGGAAAGTGCTGGCAACAATTACTGGTGCACTGTTAGCAATCCCCGTAATTGGATGGATCATTATTATCTGTGCATTAGTGATTGCAGCTGTCGCACTCACGTACTACCAATACAAGAAACAGATGATGTCTGAAAAGAATGTCATAAGAGATGAGAAGGGCAATATCGTCTCCAAAAGGATTATTAGAGATGGGAAAATTGTTTCCATTATAATATTCCATGAAGACGGTAGCCGCACGACCTATTGGTATGACAAAGATACTGGTAAACTCATGAAACATGAGACAACGAAAGACGGAGAGAGCAAGGATGCTGAAGAAGTAACAGATGAGGAAGAAAAAAAGAGGGCTGAGGATGAATGGAAACGGCATCAAGAAGAGATGAATAAACAAAATCAAGGGACAGGTTCAGGGGATACAGATGGTGGCGAAGCTGGTGGAGGAGGATCTTCAGGAGGATCTTCAGGAGGATCTCCAGCGCCGAAGGCAGGACCCGACGCATACGCAATCTAGCCTTCACTGAATTTTGTGGTCGATTGCAGATGTGCTTGAGTCATCTACGGAGGGGGAACCTCCAGAATCACAGACAGAAAAATACAGTTAAAAAGAACAGCAATACTACTACATGAAACAGGTTGTTAGCAGGTGAATAAGATGGCTACCCCTGAAGAGATAATAGCAAAAATCGATGAGTACCTGGAAGGAAAAATCACTGAAGAAGAAGCAGCTCGATGGGCTGCCAGTGAACTCGATAAAACTGAATTACGGGGAATTCGCCGTGATACACTGCAGGATCTCATCTTGTTGACAGAATTTGAATTCGCCAGAACTACGAAGGAAGAACTGGAGTATGACAAATATGTATTGAGTAGATACGACTGGACAGAAAGGGAGTTAATCGGTGAAGATGCCCTCCCCCGAGAAGCGCTCTGGATGGCGTATGAACCAGGAGATCGTATTGTCACAGTAAAGGTACTACGGAAAAGTCCAAAAGAACGAATCCTTACCTTTCAGGTGCGAACCTGGGAGGGTGAAGTCCTCTCATCTCATGAGATCTTTATTGACGTTTTTGAACCGTGCACAGAATTGAGCCTGGAAGATATAGATTCTTTGAAACGTTATATTGAAAAACATCCAAAGGATGCACTCCCACTGATCACTGAAGAATTGCGTGTTCGCTGCATCGATTCTATGTATCCTTTTTTACTTCGGTTCTATTTCTGGGCTTATGACCCTGACCTTTCTTTTGATTATTCTATGCAGGTCTTCTCTCCTAGAGAAAAATGGAAAAAGGTTGACTAACCACAGACTCCTCACAGGGCAGATACTTCATGACAGACTACCTGTTTCTTCTCCCGATAATAGGTGGAAACTGTCTAGGTAAGCCTAAATTGGTTAATGTAATAGACAGGGGGAACCCTTTTAATTCGATTTTTTGATATCATTCTTTCAGCAGTATTAAAATGCCAATATTCAAGAAAATTTACATCATCAAAATGTAATTTCTTTGTCACAGAAAGTATATGATCAACCAATGGATTGTTACACGTGTAACAAGTGAGAATACTACCCAATGATTGCCCAGATATGCTGAATACTTAAATATGTGTACTCTCAATGTACTGTAATTAAAGGTGAGTGCATGGCTACCCGAGAAGAGATCATTGAGATCATTGATGCGTTCCTAGAGAACAGAATCACACAAAGAGAGGCTTACGACTGGGCATCAGAAGAATTACACAAGACCCCATATTGTGAAGATTCAGCAGGTGCCTTGTTCACCTTTGTAGGTTCATATGTTTCTGAAGAGGTTATGGAAAGACCACTCAAAGAACAACTCCTTCTGGATAAAGAAGTACTTATTCATGGTGTCCCCTGCCCCCATAACGAGCTTGGTAAAACAGTAGAAGCTTACTGGCAAGCCTTTACACCATGGGAAAAAATTGTGCTCTGCCAGATCAAAATAACTGAAAGCGGAGAGCGAGTACTGGAGTTGATGGAAGAAACATGGGGAGGGGACCAACTCTTCCACGAGCATGTCCCTCTTCCAATCAAGAACGAACAGGGACCCCCCCTGACTCAGGAAGAAGTCTGGGAGAAAAGGGATACATATTGGTCAGGAGACATAACTGCAGAAGAGTTTCTTCAATGGGTAATAGATCATCTGCAGAGAAAAAGTGCAGTAAAGGCGTATCGAGCCCTTCTTCTGATGTATTGGAGGCTTCGTAGACAAGATGAATCCTTTGCTCCAGAATACATCGAAGGAGAAACTGCAGAAATGTGAAAGAACAGAGAAATTTTGAGAACAGGGAAATACTAGGGAAAATCGTGACGATTTCATAAGTACTAAATTCGATATCTCTTTTCCATTTGTACTATATCTACAACCCATACACAGGTGATCCAACGCAAGCTTTTATCGATTTATTTGTTCTGATAACCAACATGGGGTTCCCCAGTCTTTTGGTGTTTCCTCTGTCATGTTACACGTGTAACAAATTTTTCAGCAATACTACGTTAGTATCCAAAGAAATTTACACAATTGATCAAAAATTGATCTGCTATTTCATCTTCAACCATAAATCACCTTTTCAGTTATCCCATTTCTCCACGCAGCTGGTACATTTCTGACCAGAGATACGTGGCGAGGAACAATCAGAGATCTTCAGAGTTTAAATCGATATGCAGAAGTTGTCCCATAGCCTTTACTAAATTTTGTGGTCGATTACAGATGTACTTGAGTCATCTACAGAGGGGGAACCTCCAAAATCACAGACAGAAAAATAGAGTTAAAAAGGACAGTAATACTACTACATGGAACAGGTGAGTAAGATGGCTGCACCCGAAGAGATAATAACAAAAATCGATGAGTACCTGGAAGGAAAGATCACTGAAGAGGAAGCAGCTCTATGGGCTGCCAGTGAACTCGATAAGACTGAATTGCGGGGAATTCGCCACGATACACTACAGGATCTCATCTTGTTGACAGAATTTGAGCTTGCCAGAACTACGAGGGAAGAACTGGAGTATGACAAATATGTATTGAGTAGATACGACTGGACAGAAAATGAGTTAATTGGTGAAGACGCTTTCCCCCGAGAAGCGCTCTGGATGGCATATGAACCAGGAGATCGTATTGTCACAGTGAAGATATTACGGAAAAGTCCAAAAGAACGAATCCTTACCTTTCAGGTGCGGACCTGGGAAGGTGAAGTCCTTTCATCTCATGAGATCTCTATTGACGTCTTTGAATCGTGCACAAAATTGAGTCTGGAAGATATAGATTCTTTGAAACGTTATATTGAAAAACATCCAAAGGATGCACTCCCAGTGATCACTGAAGAGTTGCGTGTTCGCTGCATCGATTCTATGTATCCTTTTTTACTTCGGTTCTATTTCTGGGTTTACGACCCTGGCCTCTCTTTTGATTATTCTATGCAGGTCTTCTCTCCTAGAGAAAAATGGAAGAAAGTTGGCTAAGCCTTGCTTAGTCTTGTATAAATTGCTTAAATCTATCTAATACGGTTATGCTAAAGTTTTCCTAAAGGGAATGGTATAAATAGCTCCATTGTTCTTCATGATGGTACAAAAGGTCTCATAGACTTCAGATTTAATATTGGAAAATCTAAAGAAAAAAAGAAAAAAAGAGAAGAGAGAGAAAATCTTTACAAAGTACCCACTTACGAGACGACGTTTAGTGATTTTTTAGCTTCTTCCTTCAACTTTCTAATTTCATCTACTGTGGGCATGACCTTCTCAAAGAGGTCCTGGCGAGCCTGAATTCCCTCTTTTATGAAGAAGGCTGCAGCTTCTGACCTGCTCTTGAACGCTTCTATCTCCACGAGAGCATCTATCTGTTTGAGGTCCTCATCGTTTAATCTGGTCATTACCACATTACCCCTTCCCTCCAACCGCTCACTCAACTTCAGCAACACTTTCTCTCTCACTTTTTCCTTCATTTCTGCACCCTCTTCCGAGCAGCACACCACGATGTGTTCTTTATCTTTTTCTATCTCTTTTTCGTCCACACGTCTCACCTCATATATTTGTAACGTGTATTTTGTATTGTGTAATATGTAATAATCTTAGAAGCTTATAAAGGTTTCGGTGCTAATGGCAGGAGAGTGTCAGCAGTGGTGCGAGAACCTTTGTTCTCTTTGAGTACTAAGAATACACAAAAAAGAAAGAATTGTTACACGTGTAACAAGCGAGAACCACTCACAATGTGAGAATTTGGTTTATCAACAAAGGTCAATTTGACAAAAAGTACTTAATGCTCATGCAGTCCTTCAATATCACACTAATTCACAAAAAAATCACATCTTCTCACATCTTCTCACAAATAGGTTTTTATATTGTAATAAAAAAATGGGAGAGAAAGAGGAATCGAAAACAAGGAAACCAAATAGAGGCTGGAGAAAACCTTTTCCAAGTTTTCCCAAGCTCTTTTCATGACGTTGCACCTCATCAATTCTTCTCCAGCCTCACAATATAAAAAAGGAATAAATGTTAGCGTATATTCTGAGTTCTTTTTATCAATTATTACTGGAAATCCTTTCTGCTCCAACTGCTTTTCATCATTTGATTCATGAACCCAAAATATGAGGGTTTATAACATCGTAACGGCCGCATCTGTGAGTTCAGAATAATGTGACATTATATCCTGCATGTTAATTTCTAAAACCTTCACCCTCCAACTGGTATCCCCCGTAGTAACCATTTCCAGCATCTATCCGTATGCCACTTTACTTTTTCACCTTCTTTACTGCTTCAGTTTTTAGGGCTTCATATTCTGGTTTGAGCATACCATAACACAGTAACCCTACCCACTTATTATCTCCAATTCGGGCATTGTCTCGGAGTAGCCCTTCTTTTACGAATTTGCACCGTTCAGCAAGTTTAAAGCTTCTTACATTGGTTTCTCGAGTTCTCACCTCTACCTTATGTGCATTCAAATCCTCAAATAAAAAAGTGAGACAGGCTTTAACAGCTTCAATGGCAATACCCTTTCCCTGGTGGTCTTTATCTAAAAACCAGCCAATTTCAAATAATGGTACGTCCCATTTTTTGGGTTCAATCCAGATTTGTCCTACAAGCTCAGTGGATGCTTTTTCCCATATACCCATGACAAATCTAGTGCGTGCCACCCAGTCTGCAGCTAATTCGCGCATTCTGATTTCTGCTTGGGTTTCATTCTCTATAGTTGTTATATCATCCACGTGCTCTTTTAGATGATCAATGTTACGACGCAGCTGGGAAAAATATGGGCTACCATCACCTTTTTGATAAGGTCTCATGATGAGTCTTTCTGTTTCTATTTGTGAAGGAATTTCTATCAACATTTTGTGCATTGGTTAACCTCTTTTGTCTGTTTATTAACAGGTATGATATTGATGTTTTGTGGTGAATTTTTTTCTTTTACACAACTTTTTAAACCTTTCCTTAATGTTTTGAAAGTAATGTGTCGCGCTCATGAAAAGTGTACCAGGTTATGATATCAAAAATGAATTGTGGAAATATCCTTTTTAATCCTTGTGTAATGAGATACTAGAAATTAGAAAAGAAATTGTTACACGTGTAACATCAAAAACTCCTACCCGGACAGCCCAAGTACCGATGTCATTTGTTGAAAAGAATATTGGGGGTATTAAAGGTTCTTTTCATATAAGGAAATGAGACGACATGTATCACAGCAAGTTCCGAAGCTGAAAGTAACCTTTATAAGATTCTGGTAAAGTATATCTTATGAAAAGGATAGCCCTCTGGTTTGCTATTATTGGCGTTCTTCTTGGTCTTATAGCACTATTTATTTCTCTCTTGAATTGGGGATCGCCTTCCCCATACTTTGAATGGGTAGTCATTCTATTTGTGTGTTATCTTGTAACTGGTGCTGTAAATGTCTATATGAACTATGCTGAAGTGAAGGAAATTGATAAGCATACTAAGTTGGCTGAAGATTTGTTCATTCGGAATTTTGGAAAGAAAGCAGATAAAGTTGAACCCATATTAAGAAAAACATGTCGGTACGGTCCTTTAGCACAGATACTATCTGATAAAACGCTCCGGGTGAAATTCTGGTCAGAGAATACGGTTTCCAAAGGTACGGTGGATGTCAAGAGTGAGGTTCTATACTTGGAAGAGCCCGAATTGATGCCTGTGTATGCAGATGAATCAATACCTCTGTGGAAAGAAGTGTCCAAGATATACTCTGGTGGAATGCCCAAGAAAGTGGAATTCTATGATGAAAATGAATTGGTGCACGGACAAGAGTATTTAGATAAAAACGGAGCCCTCAAGGAAGGAAGTTGGAGAAGATATAAAGGCACAGAGGAGTATTGGAATCCAAAAAAACAGGAATGGAAGCCTATTTGAAGATTTTGTATTTAATCCTCTTCCATTCTCATAACTCCCACGAGTATTGTAAATTTCACTTTCTTTCCACTACTTAAGGCATCTACATTCTCTTTCTTATCGCTTTTCTACCATATCCCAAAAGAATAATTAACAAGAAAGTGATAATAGAAAATAGCAGTACATCTGTCAAAAGGAACATTTTGATTGTTTCTGAGAAATTCTCAGCAAGGTCCACCACATATGACAAGGTATTGTTCATTCCAGATGGAATAGGCCCAGATGCTGGTAAGAGAATATATTTTGCGAAAAGGAAACTTGGCACACCCAAAACCATGAATACTATAAATTGCAGGAATGCAATTAAAAGAATGATCATGCCTAAATACTTGTGTGAAAGATAATCATGGTAAAGAATAAGGAGAGTTGCTACTATGATAGGGTTGAAGAAATATAAAAGTACAGCTTGGGGCAGATCCCCTGTTATGCCAAGAACTAAAGCCGAAAAGATATAATTGATAAGCTGTAAAAATATGTAGATACTGAGTGCAGTGATGAAGCAGAATTTAAGAGAGGGTGGTTTTTCATAGTCTATAATATACTTTTTTTGGTCAAGCATTTTGTATCTCTTGTGGATGGGAGGATGGGTGGAAAAAATACTGCCAAATCGACGGTTATCAGACATCATTAAAGAGGAGGAAACAAATGGTATGCGGATGGAACGTGCACTTGCAAATTTATAGAGAACCCTCTTCAGAATAGTCTTATCCACAAAAAGAGAAGCTCGTGCATCTGCTGTAACTTCTCTCAAGCGGGAAAACCATTGAATTCCCAAAACTAAAGAAGAATACAATGCAAAGAAAATCATGAAAGGTCCCCAGAATGTGGGGGAGAGCACACCCGGAAAGTTGGGGTAGCCAAACTGAAGAAAACTGTAGAGGAAAATAGACAGAATAAGGACTGGAAAAAAGAAGAGAATTCGCCGAGTAACAGCAAAATATGCCATTAAGGTGACATCCCTATTTTTTGTGTGTGCCATTTCATGGGCAAGGACTGCTTCTAATTCATCTGGATTCAAGTGGGTTAACAACCAGTTGCTGATGACAAGAGCTGATTCACCTTCCCTTTTTCCAAGGTTAAAACAATTAGTAATGTCTTTGTGTGTGTAGAGAACGGATGGAGGCGGAATCCCCATTTTTGAGGCAATTTTTTGTACAAGATCATGCACGTACTTGTACTTTGAAGGAAGTGGTTCAAGAGCGTTCCATCGCTTGATAAAAGGGGGTATCACATACCAGACTATGAAAGAAGCGATGAGCGGCAGAATGAAGATCAGTAAAGCAATTTCTCCAGCAGCTTTTATATGGAGAGCATCTATTTGAGACATCCCAGGGAATGAACTCTGATAATCTGCTAGGGAACGGTACAGAAAATACCAAATCAAGAAGGTTGAGAAAATTATTAAAATCAAACTGAACCCAAGGAGGGTAACCCAAAATGTATCTACGTTTCTATCTGATCTCTCTAGTTTTCTCTTGAATACGATATAAACACATATTCCTATAGTTAGAAAAGCGAGTGTGGAACTGAGGTATTTTTTTATTGTTCCTTTGGGCTGTTCTTTTGCTTTATCTTCTTTGGAAGTAACAGAGATACTCTCATATATGGTGGTCTTACCTGGACTTGGGTATTTTTCTATGTCATAGCTTTCAAAGTCATCAGGAGAAACTATGGCACGAGTTGGGTCAATGTGAACACTACTGTTTTCGTTGCAGCTGGCAATTCCGGCACATATGGACACCAAAATCACGAGGGTTATTATAGCAGCTTTTAGACCTCTTTCATTTGTGTTCATCCGTTTACCTCCTAAGCTTTTAAGGTCACTTCTTATTTCACATATATAGTCAAATTGCAAATTATTCTTCTTCCTCCAAAGACTTCTCTATATAAGTTGTCTTGAGGGGCGCTTTATCGGGTAGTTTTGGTTTTTCTTCTTCCTCCATGTTATCCCTCCAATTGCTTTTTTAGGTTATCCTTTCTCTTTTTGTATTTTGCCATATTGGTTGCTACCATGTACAGCACTGCAACGAGTATAACCAAAGAAAATGTAACCAGGATGTATGCATCTCTGCAACTCTCTATATCGAGGATGATTGCGACTATTACAATGAGAAATGTTATGATTGAACCGATCATGAAGGTTGCTATTGTTTTTAGAAAAAATGGTTTTTCTCCTGCTTTTAATAAGAGGTTATTTTCTTGTATAAGATAGGTCTGGAGAAGTTTATCTAGAATGTCATGTTTTTGTTCTATTTTTAAGCCGTAAAGCTCGTTGGGCACAATGATGATGTTAAGGTATTGGGGAAACATGGCGAGTAACCCAATGGTGAGTCCTCCCATAGATAGTGATACTGCGAGCAAAAATGGGAGTATAATAATTTTTTTATCCAGTCCTATAAAGAATACACTGGTTATATATGCTCCTATTAGAACTAAGGAGATATTAGATAGAGCAAATATTTTGTTTGAGCTTTCTTCTATGCTGTGAAGGATCTCTTCTCGTGATCTTATTGCTTCTTTTAGGAGGATTTCTAAGCTGTCGGTATTTAGGGTATCTTTGTTCATGAGTTCACCATTACGTTATGTTTATGGCATCTTGGATTTTAAATTTTTTCATAGATTTGCTAGATAGCAAATACGAGATTTGGTTCATTGTGCAATGCATTGCTCTTATTGTGGTTGGAGTAATGCTTGCTCTAAAGCTTCTGGGAGTTTTTGTGATGTATTGTTGCATTCATTTTGATTTTTTTACTCTTTTCAGTTATTAGGTTATTTTTTCATTAGTAATGGTAATGTTCTCTTCAGTTTGCACTCCCTGCAGATAAGGTATTACCTAACCTCACTAAGTCGCTGGTTGACTTTATTCTGAAGATGCGGATCTTGTGCCTTGGTGGTAAACTCTTTTGCGTATTCTAGGCATATCCTTGCACCATCTCTAAAACCGTGCTGTTTGAGATGGTCTGCGAAGAAAATCATCCACTGTGCAGTCTCACCGTATCCAAGTACTTTGCTCAGAATAGATGAACATTTTTCTAGCTCTTGTTTTGCCTTAGCATCAAAATGGTATTTGAGAAGAACAATCGCTCTTCCTATATGGATGTGTTTCTGTGCCGAAAACTCATTTATTTCTTTAAATATTTTAAATGCGTCATCGAAATATTTGTTAGCTCTTTCCAATTCAGAAGTTAATGTAGATAGATATCCCAAGCTCATGAGTGTACTTGCTGTTCCCATGTTATCCTCGATTTTTTGGTAAATTTCTAACGCTCTTTCATACTTTTCCTTTGCATCTTTGAGATCATCCACCCGCGCAGCAAGATTTCCCAGCGATTCGAGTGTACTTGCTGTTCCTAGACTATCCTCGATTTCCTGGTAAATTTCTATCGCTCTTTCATACTTTTCCTTTGCATCTTTGAGATTATCCACCCGCGC
>Ga0209636_10000516_pt1 | contig 38174 bp, 33 predicted proteins | sample DeeMarSWOR152_54_FD_187464 | JGI IMG/M metagenome (GOLD analysis project Ga0209636, IMG submission 187464) | Marine sediment microbial communities from White Oak River estuary, North Carolina - WOR-1-52-54 (SPAdes) (version 2) | ecosystem: Environmental > Aquatic > Marine > Intertidal zone >... | reverse complement strand
TAGGGCTGCCCACAAGGATACAGTCTGGAAGCGTCTGGATAACCCGCGATACAAAAACAACGAAAAAGGGCGAGACAATAGGCGCAAGCCTCGCAGGCGTACTTTCTAAACTTGGCATAAAACCGGTGGAAGCTGGACTAAGCATGAAGGCGGCATACGACGACGGTCTCATAATCCCCGAAGAACAACTACAAATCGACCTACAAGGACTCCAAAAGAGCCTCGAAGAGGCTAACGCCCAAGCCTTCAACCTGTCGCTTACTGCTGCCTACCCGATGCCGGAAAACATCAGCTTCCTCCTCCAAAAAGCCCGCAACGAAGCACACAACCTTGCTCTAACCGCAAACATACCCACACCCGAAACAATAACCGACCTAATAAGAAAAGCTCAAGCAGAAACGTTAAGCTTAATGAGCAGAATTCCGAATTAGCGCACGGAGGCAGTGTTCCGTAAATCTTTTCTTCACTTCTACAAGAGGATATATCAGCAACCGAGCAGTTTTAGGGGAAATCAAGGTGAAGTTTAGATCTTTCGTAGGTTCGCTGTTGACATTGTTTCTGGCAAGCACGCTAGCCATGACGTTATATGGTCGGCCATTTGAGGCGGAGCTTGGAACCATTTATATTAGAAGTGACGGGAGCGTTGACCCGCCAACAGCGCATATTTCAAGTATTGACAATATCTCTTATTCCCTCATAAACAATGTCTACGAGTCAATTATAGTGGAGAAAGATAACATCGTTGTTGATGGAGCAGGTCATATCCTTAAGGGGACTGGGGTTTATGCTTCTAAAGGAATATCTCTTTCTGGAAGAAGTAATGTAACAATCAAGAATATGACAATTGAAGCGTTTTATTATGGTATCTACCTGTATGATTCTTCTGGTAACAACATGTGTGAAAACAGCATAACAGCAAACAACTGGTATGGCGTCTGGCTCAACTCATCTTCTAATAACAGCATATGTGAGAACAGCATAACAAGACACAACTGGTATGGCATTACACTCGAAAATTCTTCAAACAACCGCATTTCTGCTAACAACATAGCTAACAACCATTATGGCATCCACCTCTCAAAATCTTCAAATAATAACCGTATTTCGGGAAATACAATAAAAGCAAATGACGGGTGTGGTGTCTTTATCGAAGATTCTTCACAGAACATCATATATATAAACGAAATAACAGCAAACAGTTTGCAAGCCATCTGGCTTTACTTCTCTTCAAACAACCGCATTTCTGGTAACAACATAGCTAACAACTATTGTGGTATTCGTCTCTCCGCGTCTTTTGGCAATAGCATTTCTGGTAACAACATAGCTAACAACTATTGTGGTATTCGTCTCTCCGCGTCTTCAAACAACGAATTACACCATAACAACTTCATAGAGAACAACGAGCAGGTGAACAGCACTGACTCATTAAACACTTGGGATAACGGTGTTAAAGGCAACTATTGGAGCAACTACACAGGCGTTGATTTATACAGTGGGCCTTATCAGAATGAGACTGGAAGTGATGGTATAGGAGACACACCATACGTTATTGATGAAAATAATCGAGACCGTTACCCATTCGTTCGTTCAACCGATGTCAGCCCTGGATTTTCCATCAGTCTTACTACTTTCTATGCTCTAATAATAGTAGTAATAGTTATAGTGGCAACTGTTACATTCTTCACGATACGGAAGAGGTCTCCGCAATCTAAGAAACACCTTGAAACTTCAACATAACATTTTTCCGTTCGTTCCTGAGTCTGCGCGCTTCCTCTCAACTCTTATAAAGAAATAAGTTTTTTTATATACAGAAAACATCGGAGCAACCAAGGATGCTGGAACGTTTCAAAACTTCTCGCTTATTAGTACTTTTAAAGAAAATCGAATGGTTACCCCAAGATGTCTTTCCACTTTTGACGGTTCTCTCCGTGACGGGTTTCTACCTCATCAAGCCAGACAAATTTAAAACAATGTGGATCGGATATGCCGTTTTTGCTTATATCGCATTTTTTGTGGTACTGACATGGCTCTTTTACCGCCAAGTTCCAAAGAAACAAGCAGCAGAGACCCGTGTTTTTTGGCCGGGCGTACTTGCATTCTTCGCCGGAATATGCATCTACCAAATACTAATCTACAGCGGAGTGTTACCTCAATATATATCTAATCTAGGAACAACCTTAGGTATACCTGAGGGTTGGTGGCTTGACGTCAGCTGGTCCACCGCCATCGACCTACTTGCTTTCACCCTATACATGATTGGATTGATAATGTCTTTCTTCGGTGTCAAATCTTTGAGGTATTTTCTCGGGCCTGTTCTATACTCTAGTGCCCTAGTCGTCTTTTTCATTATAGATGCCGCATATCCGCAAAATGCTCTTGCAGATGCTGCCTTCGAATTCTTTGTTCCAGGAATCGTCTCTATGGCTGTAGGTCTTCTGCAGATGCTTGGAGTCAATGTGGGGATCTCCAGCACCATTGGTAGTGGAAATGTAATGGTTATCAGGAAATTTGGAAGAATTATTCCGGTTGCGGTAAATTGGCCATGCGCTGGCATTCACAGCTTGCTTATTTATACTGCGATATCTGTCGCATTCCTCCAATTTTTAGGAATCTCTAAGCTAAGGAAACTCATCTACGCATTAATAGGCTTCTTTGGAACGATTTTCGTCAACATTCTCAGAATAACAACGATAGTTTTTGCATCCTTTTATTCCAGCGCTGATTATAATGCCTTCATTTCCAATCTTCAACTTTTTCATGCCTATTCTGGGGAACTGTTCTTTATCGCTTGGATAGTCATCTTCTTGTTTGCTGTGGTCCTAGTGGAGCGGAGATGGCCTTCCTATAGGCGAGGAGAAGAAGACAAAGAAAGCCACGGGTTGACTGCGCATGTTTCAATAAAGGATTAGTCAAAAGTTTTCCTTATCTTTATTATCAGTTTTCTCCATGGCTCACGTTATGTAGACTCTTAAAATGAGAATACAAGTCTATGAGCCTGATTTTGTTCATTTGCTCCATCGTGAGGGCATCAGGCGTTTTCCTTATGAGATATTGTACGATTTGACGTTTCTTCCATGTTTTCTTCAGGTTCTTCAGGTTCCATAATATGGCTCTCATCATTGCCCAAAAATGGCCAAGTCTTCTCCACTTTAAGAAAACTAACGCTCTAACGCTTTCGAAGGTCAATAAGGGAAAGATGTACTTTACAAGTTTTCCTAAACCGTAGTTTTTAATTAACGTCGCTATATGGTTTTTTGTTGAGTGAAAGGCTAACTTTAGCGGTAATCCCTTGCTTGCGCTTCTGGCGTGATAAACCACCGAAGTTGGAACAAAAACAATTCTATAGCCTCTCAGTCTAAGCCGCCAACAGAGGTCGCTGTCCTCATAATAGGCGAAGTAGTCAGGATCGAAAACTGCGCCGTTAAGTCTAGTTTCATCGATGGCGCTTCGTTTAATTGCCAACGAGGCTCCATCTGCATAAAAAATTTCCCGGCTATGATCATATTGTCTTTTATCTAGTTCTCCTTCGCCGCGTACATACGCGTAGCCTAGGAAATCGAAAAAGCCCCCTGTGCTGTCAATTCGCTTATGGTCATGCAACTTTAAAAGTTTAGGCTGGACAGCGCCTATTCTAGGACTAGACTTCAAAACATCAACTAACTCCTTCAGCCAATTTTTAGCAACTTCGGTGTCATTATTCAGAAAGACAATATAATCACCTTTAGCATGCTCCAAGGCTAAGTTATTACCTTTTGCAAAGCCTAAGTTTTCATCGTTCAAAATGATTCTTATGTATGGATTTTCTTCGAACAATTCTTTGGCGGTATCTACACTTCCGTCTGTTGAGGCGTTGTCGACGAAGATAACCTCGAAAAAAAGAGAATCCGTTTCCAAAACGGATTCCAAACATCGTTCTATAAATCCAGCACCATTATAATTTAGAATCACAATTGAAACAAGAGGCTGGCCAAGGTCTTTATTCAGTTCTATTTCCCACCGAAAATATCAGGACCTTGCTAGTTCTGTACAATAATTCAAATGTTGAATCCTCTATAACTCCATCAAGATTTGGGTCGAAGTTAAGAATTGCCAAAAACCTTATGTTGTACTTTTCTAACAATTCATATTTCAATATACTGTTGTTAAGTATATTTTCTGCGTCTATACATTTCTGAACATCCCCTTTTATATACATAAAGTAAGCCCGTCCTGGGAACAGCGTCTTTTTACCTGTTAAACCTTCTATCCAAGAAGCTAATTCGGGACTTGTGAGAATGGTGTCATTCAAGTTGCTTTGGTAGTCTATCCACATAATAGCTTCATACACATCTTTATCACCACCCACTTTCATGTCGCCAGTCACTAAGTAGTGATAATACGCGTTTGCACTAAATGCTGTGCGTATACCAAAAAAACCTGAAATTATGACTACAAAAATGAGGCATGCACGAACAAGAAGACCTCTTAACTTTTTTTTTCGAAGTTGTTTAGCTTTGTTAATAGGTGCCATTGCAGCAAGAATCAAAACTGGCTGCACACTGAAAAACGGAAATCGATTGAAGTCTGCTCTGATTCCAACTATATACGCTTGCGTCATAATTAAAGGTACAATTATCCAAAGGAGAAAAAGTAGCAATTTTAACCTTGCAGAGACGCGTGCTCCCGTTTCCTCGGGCGATGCCATAGTGAAAAGAGATAACAAAGCCAGAAGAATCAACGGAACAGCTAAAAAAGCACCCTTGAATATGAAGTTGAGAGCCGTAACTAGCGTTACTGTTAGTGCTGGTGCATCGCTAGTTAGGTCATAGTTGTTCAAGAGGGACATGAAGATGGGAACTGAAAGAAAAATAGTTAAAAGAAGAATTACACTCAGTAGTTTCAATGCACGGGCTTCCCTCTTTGGTCCATGCCATTTCAAAAAGATTAGTATTGCCGCTATTGGGACGTATAAAGTAAAACCGGTCACGAACACAACTGCAGTTATATGATGTGTATAAACCGTTAGGAATCCACTAAATAAAGCGAAGATAAAGTTCTTTCTACACGGGTTATCTATAATATTTAGTGTAAAGTAAAAAGTCATGCCCAAAAAAAAGAGTCCTAGAAGGTTAGGATATGCACCCCATCCCCACATTTCATAGAAAAGTGGAGCCACAACCGTGAGGAGGGCAGCTATTATGGCTTTCGTTTTATCTTGCCCCAATTTTTTCGTAATAATGTACGCTGGTATTGGGAGGAGGGAAAATACCAGCGAACCGAATATCTTCAAAGCCAGTAATTCATTTTTGACGATTTCAATGACGCTCAGTAATATTATAAAGGAAAATGGAGGATACAGTAAAGTCCGCCGCTCCCAGTATGGTGTGATATTGCCCATCAAAGCATGTGTTTCTCTCAACCATTGACCGGGATCGGTTCCGGGCGGCATAGTATACATAGAATTCAACCACATTATAAAAGAAAATGAGATTATTGATATTAGAGCGAGTCCATAAAAGGACCCGAGTGTCTTTTTGAATTTGATGCTTGTAACACATACCATATCATACAACCGTGTTATCAAATTCAGTTGAACTCACCTCCGTAGCTGTGCAACAAAGTTAGAAATATATATTTAAGAATTTTTACGGTAATAAAACTGAAAGTAAGTCTCAAGAATAATTTCCTTGGACACGATCGTACTTAGACCTAATTTCGTAGAAATATGATTCTATCTGACTTGCTATCGCATCCCAATCATTCTTCATAGCAAATAAATGAGCGTTATTACTCATCTCCTTCCATGATTCTTCATCAGAGTAGACTTTCAGTATTGCCGAGACGAGGTCGCTAATATTCGGTTGAACAACTATTCCGCTTCTTACGCTGGTAATCAATTCTTTAGCGGCGTTATCCGGGTAATCAGTCGTAATGACTGGAGTGCCCGCAGCCATTGCCTCAAGACTAGCAATGCCCGAACCCTCTCTCTCACTCAGGGAGACGAAAAGCCAAGAACTTTTCAAGATATCGAGCATTTGATCCTCGGGTAAGAATCCATAGACAAAGCAACTATCAAGTTTCGAGGCTCTCTTTTTAATCAATTGTAGTAGTAGACCTGAACCGATTAGGTGAAGTTCTGCCTCAGGTATCCTTTTCTTAACTTTATAAAAAGCATCAACGAGCATATCAATATGTTTATGGGGAGATAATCTTCCAACGTAAACAATCTTTCCCCATCTCTTCTTATGTTTATTTGCAGAGAACTTTTTATATTCAACCCCATTCGGAATAACCATAATTCTCTCTGAAGGTACACCGAGGAACCTCACCAGCCTACGCTTAGTAAAATCTGAAACTGCAACATTATACGTCATTATCTTGCTTATAATCCTCTCAAAAACTACAATCTTATTAAGCCAGACTTCACACCATTCCTGTATGATGGGGGCGAAGAAAGGCCTTACGAACATTGAATGCATTATTGGCCACTGGTTCAAGTAATAGATATCAAAATCACCTTTTGACAATAACTTAAATACCGTTGCAACCGAGTACTTGAGAACGCCGCTTATAGATCGAAAATTGCTGAGTTTGAGGTAATCCTTTGAATACGTATATCTGTGAACTATAACCCCATTAACACAGGCTGTCTTCGATAATTCCTTTTTAGACTGCGTTGAAAAGACGTGAACCTCGTGTCCACGCTTAACGAGCCTTGTTCCAATTTCGAGGAATCTTCTTTCGCACCCTCCAACATCTGGATAAAACATCTCTGCCAAGATAGCAATGCGCATTTAATCAGCACCCAAAAAGGAGCTTTTTATATTTTGATACCTCAGGGCGGTCTGTTCGTCTTGAATCCTTTTCTTTTCTATTTTTTCATCTTTGTTAGCTAACTCTGTAATATATACTCTATTTACTTCCATTTTATAGAGGGCACTTCCCTTATATTCGATTTGGTAACGTAAATATTATAAAACCTATATGTGAATATGAAGTTTGTTCTAAAACCGCCAAAAGGCCATACGCCTGGGGGATGATAAAGCATCGCAATGCCTTTCATATTCACCTAATCTTTTGTCTTGCCTTAAAAATTTTTTAACCGCAGTGAAGAACCTTCAAGTGCCATAATCACTATTCTCATTAGTATCCGGAACCCATCTATTGTACACAGTTTCTTTTCACCTAGCCTTTGGCGATACTTTATAGGAATTTCAAGAGTTTTTGTTCCCTTTCTCTTCATATGTTCGTTTATTTCAACCTCAAGATCAAAACTTTTGGCTTTAGGTTGAAAGTCTTCAATATGTGAACACCGTATGACGCGGAGACCTGTTAGCGGATCCTTCATTTTAACTCGGTTAAATATTTGGTGAGCAAGTTTCAGGGCTTGGTTTCCAAAATAGTAAGGATCAGTAATGAGCTTTTTAACATGAGTCGGAAGCTCCATTCTTCCAGGATTGCTAAATCTTTCCCCAGTCACCATTCCGACATCCTGTTTTTCCTCAAGAATGTTAATCATCTTTGGAATATACTTGGCTGGATAGGTGTAGTCGCCGTCAATTAGGACTAAGTACTTTGTATTTTTGTCTTTATGTTGAAGTGCTTGGGTTACGGCTCTACCTTTGCCTAAACCTTGCTGCCTCACAACTTTGGCGCCTAAACTGGCAGCAATTTGAGAGGTTCCATCAACGCTGTTTCCATCAATAACTATGATCTCCGGATCATCTAGACTTCTTATGATTTCCCTTATGGTCATCCCTATTCCTTGCGCCTCATTTAATGTTGGTATTATTATGGAAGTTGGCGTCTCCTCTGAAACTTCTCTTTCAGCCAGCACGGAGATCGCCAAATTACGTGGCTGAGTTGGCAAGGACTCCTCCCTTCATTTGATTTATCAAAACACTAACGATATAGATTATCATGAAAGGCACCCTCGGTTTTTAGCGTTTCTTAATTAGTACTATTTATATTATTCTATACTTTAGAACACCCTGTTCTAAAAGTTGAAAAGAATTTTTTAAGAAAATTGATGACTATAATGCTAAAATTGGCTGGCGTGACCGTTACCTTTTTTAACCTGATGTTTGATCGTAAAGTTACCTAAAATATAATTCAGGGTTCCAATTCAGAAAAGTTGAAAAGGAAGATAGTGAAAAAGGTGTGTGGTGAAAGCTAATGGAGTATGTGTACGCCGCTTTACTGTTGCACAAAGCGGGAAAACCGATTGATGAGAATAGTCTAGCGGGTGTGCTTAAGGCTGCAGGCGTTAACGCCGACCCGGTTAGAGTGAAGGCCCTTGTGGCTTCCCTTGCTGAAGTCGACATCGACGAAGCCCTCAAGTCTCAACCTATGGTGATGCCAGCGGCAGCCCCAACTGCGCCTGCGCCAGCGGCAGAAAAGAAGCCAGCGGAAGAGAAGAAGGAAAAGGAAGAGAAAGAGAAAGAAGAAGAGAAGGCTCTAGAAGGGCTTGGCGCATTGTTCGGTTAGCTCGTAACCCTTTTTCCTCTCTGGTGCGCCTGTCAAATTTATTAAATGGTTAAATCTTTCCTAAGACTTAACTTTTGTAACTGTTTAGATTTCCCTTTGTGGAGGATGTAGGTTGAAGCGTTTTTCAGAGGCGGAGTATCGCCTTCCTTTCTTTGATGAGTACGGTTACGTCAGAAGGCTCTGTCCAAAATGTAATGAATATTTTTGGACGCAGAACCCGGATCAGAAACTTTGCGGCGAATCAACCCCTGAGGGATGTTCACCCTACACTTTCATCGATAATCCGCCGACGCGGAAACGGTACAGCCTCCGAGAGATGCGGGAAGCATTCTTATCCTTCTTTGAGAAGCACGGGCATAAGCGAATTAAGCCGTATCCGGTTGTGGCTAGGTGGAGGGACGACCTTTATTTCACTCACGCCAGCATAATCGATTTTCAGCCTTACGTCACGGAGGGTATAACTCCTCCGCCGGCTAATCCTCTTGTGATAAGTCAGCCCTGCATTCGGTTTGTGGATGTGGACAACGTTGGACCTACTTTCGGTCGGCACTTGACAATTTTTGAGATGGGGGGGCATCATGCGTTTAACAGTCACCGCAAGGAAGTTTATTGGAAGGATGAAACGGTTCGGTATCACCACGAGTTTGTTACGAAAAAGTTGGGCGTAAACTCTGAGGGGGTCATCTACAAGGAAGGCGTTTGGATAGGCGGAGGAAACGCTGGACCAGATGTCGAAAGCATCATTCAGGGGTTGGAAGTAGCCACGCTGGTTTTTATGAAGTTTAAAGTTATTAATGACGAGTTCATAGAACTGCCCATACGGACCGTGGACACAGGCTACGGAATGGAAAGGTTCACTTGGATATCACAGGGAACCGTCAGTTGCTTCCACGCCGTTTACGATCATATTCTAGGCGAAATTTTGAAAATGGCGGGCGTCAAAAAGCTCGACAATGAACTTCTGAAGAAGGTGGCTGAACTTTCTGGCATAATGAGCTTGGAAAAGAAGGCTAGGCGGCAAGATGCTCAGAGGCAAGTGGCAGAATCTTTAGGCATGAGCGTGGAGGAACTGGGCAAGATGTTGCTGCCGGTTGAAAATGCCTTCGCCGTGGCGGATCACACTAAATGCTTAGTTTTTATGCTGTCCGAAGGCGTTGTTCCGTCTAATGTGCGTGAGGGCTACCTAACGCGGTTGATGCTTCGCCGAACCTATAGGGCTCTCAGAACCCTCGGGATAGAGGAGAAACTGCTTGATATTGTGGATAAGCAGATCGGTTTTTGGGCGCTTGATTTTCCTCACTTAAAGGAGATGCGGGGCGAGATATTGGAAATCCTTTCAGCGGAGCGCGACAAGTTCAAGGAGACCATCCAGCGGGGAAGAACGCTTGTCACGCGGATAGCTGAGGAGCTAAGGGCTAAAGGCGCCTCTAAGATTCCAGAGAAGAAATTGATAGAGCTTTATGATTCTCATGGGCTTCCGCCTGAAATCGTCCGAGAAACAGCCGCGGAGAAGAAGATTCAGACGGATGTGCCTGATGATTTTTACACGCGGGTTGCAGAAACACACGTTCAAGTCTCACCTTCGCCTGAAGTAGAGGCGCCGGAGGAGTTGGGCGAGGCTGTTTCTGGGTTCTCTAAAACGCGTAGGTTGTATTATGAGGATGCGTATATTTCTGAATTTGAAGCTGAGGTTCTCGGGGTTTTAGCTGGTAAGCGTGTTGTTTTGGATAAGACCGCCTTTTACCCCGAGGGTGGAGGGCAACCTGCAGACCACGGGCATTTGGAGTTTGATGGAAACCGCTCGGGGGTTGTTGACGTTCAGAAAATCGGTAACGTTATTGTTCACGTTGTTAAGGGCGCAGTTCCACGCAAAGGGGCTAAGGTAAAGGGCATCATTGATTGGGCGCGGAGGATCAGCCTCATGAGGCATCACACGGCAACTCACGTTCTCATGGGTGCAGCGCGGCGGGGGCTCGGGGAACATGTTTGGCAGTCTGGGGCTCAGAAAGGCGTTGAAGTGACTAGGCTTGACATTTCGCATTACAAGCGGTTAACGTTAGATGAGGTTCATGAGATCGAGCGATTGGCTAATGAGGTGGTTATGCGAAACCTGAAGGTTGAGACTTCTTGGGTTCCACGGGAAGAGGCTGAAAAAAGATACGGGTTTAGGCTGTATCAGGGCGGAGTTGTACCCGGGCGTGAAATTCGCGTCGTAAAAACCGCAGATTGGGAAGTTGAAGCCTGCGGCGGAACCCACTGCAAAAAAACAGGAGAAATAGGATTAATAAAAATCGTCCACAGTGAGAGAATTCAAGACGGCGTTGAACGCCTAGTCTTCAGCGCGGGTCTTCCGGCCTTAAAAGCGGTGCAACGGGATGAGAGTGTGCTCTGGAAGGTTTCTGAAGCCTTGAACGTGCCTTTTGAAAAGGTTGGAGAGACTGCTGAGCGGTTCGTTGAGGAGTGGAAGGAAGCGCGCCGTGAACGGGAACGTCTCGTCGAGGAGCTCGCCGAACTGTCAGCTAAGGACTATCTGGTTAACGCCAAGGAGATGTCAGGATTAAAGGTTGTAGCTCAAGCGTTTAAAGATGTTAAAGTTGATCGTTTGATTAAGATAGCCAGCGAATTGGTTAAAACAGAGCCGAAAGCCGTTGTTGCATTATGTCAAGTGGATAAAACCGCCAGAATCGTGATAATGGCTGGAAAAAAAGCAATTAAAAAGGGCGTAAATGCCAGCGAAATCGCCAAAAAAGCAGCATCCATACTTGGCGGCGGAGGAAGCGGCAGACCCGACTTCGCTCAAGGCGGCGGAACATCAATCAAAAAGGTGCCGGAGGCACTGAAAAAGGTCGAAGAAATGGTGAAGCAGCAGGTGGAGGGAAAGAAGTGACCCCCTTAGAATGGAAGAAAATTGAGGAGAAGTGGCAAAAAGCTTGGGAAGAAGCCAAAGTCTTCGAGGCTGATCCTGACCCGCGTAAGCCTAAGTACTTTGTCACCGTGGCGTATCCTTACCCGAACTCTCCCCAGCACATCGGTCACGGCAGAACATACACTCTGGCGGACGTCCACGCGCGGTACATGCGTATGCGCGGCTACAACGTGCTGTTTCCCATGGCTTTCCATTATACAGGAACGCCGGTTCTCGCCATGTCCCAACGCTTGGTTGAGGGCGACCGAGAATTAATTGACACTTTCCTGCAGATCTATAAGGTGCCGAAGGAGAAGCTGAAGGACCTTGTTGAACCGCTTAAGATGGCAAGGTATTTTCATGAGGAAATCAAGTCGGGCATGAAGAAAATCGGGTATTCACTCGATTGGAGACGGGAATTCACCACCATTGATCCGCAATACAGCAAGTTCATTGAATGGCAATTCCAAAAACTGCGTGAAGCAGGTTTCATCTCGCGGGGAAGCCACCCTGTGGGGTGGTGTCCAAACTGCGGGAATCCGGTTGGTCAACACGACACAGAAGGCGATATTGAACCCGAAATTGAGGAATTCACCCTAATCGAGTTTGAATACGACGGATCCATTCTGCTAGCCGCAACTTTCCGGCCTGAAACAGTCTTCGGCGTCACAAACATTTGGCTGAACCCCAAAGCAGAGTATGTAAAGGCTAAGGTGGACGGCGCGCAGTGGATTGTAAGCAAAGAGGCGGTTGAAAAATTGCGGTTCTTAAACCGCAAAGTCGAAGTCACCGCAACCTTTTCTGGGAAAGACCTCGTTGGGAAAGAAGCTGGGAACCCGTTAACCGGCGGAAAAATCCCGATTTTTGCAGGCGAGTTCGTTGACCCGAAAAACGCAACCGGCGTAGTTATGTCTGTTCCTGGGCATGCGCCCTACGATTACGCAGCCCTAGAGAACCTAAAAAAACTGTCGGCTTCCCAACTCGCAAAGTATGGGTTGAAACCAGAGGATGTGGCTGATCTGAAGCCGATTTCCATAATTGCGGTTCCCAACTATTCTGGGTGTCCCGCGGTTGATGTAGTTAAGAAAATGGGCATAACGGATCAGACGGACCCTCGGCTTGAGGAAGCGACAAAAGAGGTTTACAGGCATGAATTTCACGGCGGCGTGATGAAGGAGAACACCGGCAAGTACGCGGGGCTTCCCGTGGCTGAAGCGAAAGAAAGGGTTAAGGAGGACCTCGTGCGGGAGGGAAAGGCTGAAACCATGTATGAAATCGTCAACAGTCCCGTCATTTGCCGGTGTGGAACCGAATGCGTCGTCAAAATCTTCGAGGACCAATGGTTCATCGACTACGGCAACCCAAAATGGAAAGCCCTAGCGCAAAAATGCTTCGACCAAATGGAAATTCTGCCAGAGGAACTGCGCACAGAATTCAACTACGTCGTCGGTTGGCTCCACGAAAAAGCCTGTGCGAGGAAATCGGGGCTTGGGACAAAACTGCCTTGGGACCCCGAATGGATCATAGAATCGCTTTCAGACTCCGTAATTTACATGGCTTACTACACGATAAGTAGGCTAATCAGAGAGCACAAAATCCAGCCAAATCAACTAACCGACGCCTTCTTCGATTACGTTTTCCTCGGAGTTGGAAACCCAAAGGAAGTAGCGGAAAACAGCGGTTTAGACCCACAAGTCTTAAGGCAAATCCACGAAGAGTTCTCCTACTTTTATCCACTTGACAGCCGCCACTCAGGACGAGACCTAGTGCCCAACCACCTGACCTTCATGGTCTTCAACCACACAGCCATCTTCCCAGAAAACCTCTGGCCCCGCCAAATCGCCGTGAACGGAAGCGTACTCATGGAAGGCCAAAAAATGAGCAAATCCCTCGGCAACATAATTCCCCTCAGAGAAGCCATCAAAATGTTCGGGGCGGACCCGTTGCGGATTGCAGTTTTGGCTACCGCTGAACTGCTGCAGGACGCCGATTTCAGCTCCTCGCTGGCGAGGTCTATGGGCGACCGGCTGGAGCGTCTCTATCGATTCGCCGTTGAAGTAACGCAGGCAAAGCAGAAATCCACGAACCCGTCTTTAGCGTTGATAGACCGTTGGATGCTCAGCCGCCTTCAGGGCCACAAGAGAACCGCAACGGAAGCCATGGATAAACTGATGGTAAGGAAAGCCATTCACAGCGCATTGTACCTGCTGGATCAGGATTTCCAGTGGTATCTGCGTAGGCTCGCTGGAGAAAAGAATTTTCCAAAGAGGAAGGGGGCTGTTGCCAAAGTGTACGGCGAGGTTCTGGATGTCCAAGTTAGGATGCTTGCTCCCGCGACTCCGCATATATGCGAGGAAATTTGGGCTAAGATGGGAAGAACGGGTTTTGTTTCTGTAGCTGAGTGGCCAACCTACGACGAGAAGAAGGTGGATGTGCAGGCGGAGGAAACTGAAAGCTTAGTCAAGGGCGCTGTGGAGGATACTTCGAGTATACTTCGGGCAATTAAAGTAGCTCCGAAGCGAATTTGCTATTACGCCGCGGCGGACTGGAAGTGGCGGGTCTTTCTGAAGACAGTGAAAGGTTCAGTCTCAGCCAAGATCGTCTTCAGCGACTTTATGAAGGAACTTATGGCGGAATCTGAACTCAAAGCCATAGCGGGAAAAGTTTCGAAGTTTGCCCGTGAAGTTCTGGACGAGGTTAACCGAATGCCCAGCGACCAAAAACAGCGAATATCGAAAATCGGGATTATGGATGAAAAGCAGATCCTCAACGCGGCTAAGGGCTTCTTTGAAAAAGAATTCAACGCAAAAGTTGAAGTCTACGGCGAAGAAGACAAGCGTAGATATGATCCGAAGAACCGAGCCCAACTTGCCAAACCACGCCGACCAGCCATCTACATAGAATGACTTCTCAAAAACCAAGATAGGAAAATAAATTATACCCGCGCTCCCAAAAGTCTATCAGAGTCATGGGCCCGTGGCCAAGTTAGGACAAGGCACCGGCCTTCTACGGAGACGCGAGGAAAGTCGGAGATCCGGGGTTCAAATCCCCGCGGGCCCGCCAAGTTTCAAAATACGTTCAGAAGGAGAGACGGATCATAGAATCATCCAGCGACTTGGAAAAAGCCACTGTGATTATCCTAGTCATTTTTGTTTCTGTTCTCATCGTAGCTTATTTTGTTGCTATGGCTTTAGGGCCTATATTGTTTTTCTCAACTCCAGACGGAATGACTTTCAGCAGACAACCCTTGAGTGAAGTCCTTCCTTGGGGACCATACGTCTTCTTGTTCACTTTTGTAGTTATTTTTATTCCCGTTAACCCCAACATCGGACCCCTTTTCCTACTCCTTTGGGGCATATACCTCCTCTGCTTCGTTGTCGCTTGGAGACTCAGAGAAAGCCTCCATAAAGTGATAAAGAACAGCCTTGCACGTCCTCTAGACTGCACTTTAAGAAATAACCTCTTCGCCACACCCGTAATAACGAGCATGGTGTTCACCGCCATTTTGATCCTAGCCCTCTTTCAAGAAAGCCAAGGCATTCCAACCGGTGAACCGCCCCTACCTGAAAATCCTTTCGCAGCATTTTTCTCGTTATCTTATGCCTCTGTAGTTGAGGAAATCGGCTTTCGCCTAACCCCTATCGGCGCATTTCTAATCGTCTATTTGTTCTTGGCTAGAGGGAGAAGGACTGCAGCAATGTCTGGTGGTCAGCGTCTAAAAACTTTCTTTCTATCTTGGTTGTATCCGGAGAAAGCCAAGGAAAAACTGGGTTTGAAGACAGTAGGTGGCGCTGGTATTTTGAGAGGAATAAGTTTGTCTGAGTGGTTGGTAGTTATTTTAACATCGGTTGTCTTTGGGTTAGCCCATTACGGGGGCGGTTGGGAGGCTGGGAAAATTACCATAGCGTCTGTTCAGGGTTTCGCCATGGGTTTGGCATACATAATCTACGGCGCCCAAGCTCCAATTCTCATCCACTGGTACTTCAACTACTATTCTTATGCCTACCTGCTAGCCCTAGATTTCTATCCAGCCACGCTCCCTTTAGTCGGCGTCTTCGGTTTAGTGACCTTTGCTCTAGGCGCCCTCGGATGGATAATTTTAGTAGTCAATATATTGGGCATAAGGAAGCGCCCAAAGGGCCCATCAGAAGAACCTGTTTTGTCCACGTTAGACGTTAACGAGAGTTAGGCGGTTTCTCCCAGAATCTCCTTTGAGACATTCGCTATTTCAACCGTCTTCTGTTCCCTTTTCTGCATGTCCCGCAAAACAACCTTGCCTTCCTCGATTTCTTTTGGACCAACAACAACCACGTGGGTAATTCCCCTCCTGTCAGCGTCAGCCAAAGCCCTAGAAACCCTGCGCCCCATAACCTCCAACTCGGCGGGTATGCCAGCTTGCCTTAACGCAGAGGCAATTTCCATGGCTTTCACCCTCAACTCTTCCTTGACTGGAATAATCTGCACCCGCTTCGCCCGCTGAGCCTCCGCGAAAATTCCCTGTTTTTCCATAGCGAGCACAATGCGGTCTATGCCCGGGGCGACGCCCACCGCTGGAGTTGGTTCGCCTCCGAACAGTTCGATGAGTTTGTCGTAGCGCCCTCCGCCGCCTAAAGCTACGTCTATTCGCGGAACAAACACCTCGAAAATCATGCCCGTGTAATATTCTAAGCCTCTCGCGAAACCTGCCTCCACTAACATCTCGAACTTGGCGCCGCTTGCCCGCGTTAACTCTAGGATTTCCTTCAGGTTTTCAATGGCGGCAACAGCGTTTTCGTAGCCTTCAACAAGGCTTTTCGCCTTTCCCAGAACTTTAACGGCGTCTTTGCCCCAAGTTTCAAAAACGTTCTTTAAAACGGTTAGACAGTGATTTGAGACGCCCAGCCCCTGCGCTGCTTTTAGGGCTTCGTTCCATCGTTTTTTGTCCAGCAACTGCATTAGCATGCTCTGTTGTTCTTCCTTCACGTGCTCTTGCCCTAGAATCCCCCTCAAGATTCCCATGTGCCCGATTTTGAAGTGATAGTCGCGTAGGCTCAGTTTTTCCATCAAGTCGTATGTGAGCGTGAGGATTTCTGCGTCGGCTTCCGGTCTGTCGGAACCCATCAACTCGTAGTTGACTTGCCAAAACTCTCGGTGGCGACCGTACTGAGGCTCATCGTAGCGGTAGAGGCTTCCCTCACAAAAGAGCTTCAGCGGCTTAGGCTGAGTCATCATTTTGGTTGCTACCAGCCGGGCTATGGAGGCAGTGAACTCCGGTCTCAAAGCCACTTTTCTGCCACTCAAATCTTTGAAGGCGTACATGCGTTCTCGGATTTCTTCGCCGGTTTTCGCCGCCAAAAGATCGTATTGTTCCACAACGGGGGTTATGACCTCTTGGTAGCCGTAAAGCTGGGCGACATCTCTGGCGACCCGCTGTACACACCTCATTTTTTCCGCGTCTTCAGGCAGGAAATCCCTCATTCCGCGAACCGTTCTGAAAGATGACATTTCACCACTTCCAACTGAACTTTCCCATAACAAACGCCAGTAAACCAATAACCATCCAAAGGCGCACGAGATTTTTAATTCTTCTTGCGTTCTCACGCGAAAAATTGCGGATAAGCGAAACGGAGGATAAAATAAAACCCAAATCAGCTAAGCCAACAAAGGGAAGATACCAAAAAGAAATCTTCTCTAAAACCAGAGGAAGAAAGCTTAACGTGACAGCGGCGGCGTAAAAGCAAACTGAAGCAAAGGTGGCGGTTCGCGGTCCGTATCGAACAGCCATTGTTTTGATCCCTTGAAGGTTGTCTCCCTCAACATCCACGATTCCCTTTGTGATTTCCCTTCCTGTGTTTGAGAGGAAAGCCATGGCTGAAAACAATCCGAGGATTAGGCTTAACCCTGTTTCAGCAGTGAATCCGCCGTAAATGAAGGGAAGCGCGATGCAGGCGCTAACAACGAGGTTGCCGAGAAGTCCGGTGCGTTTACCTTTCGTGCTGTAATATATGAGAAGTATCCAAGAGATGGTTGCTATGACTAAACATTCTGTGTTGGTTCGGAACGCGGTGGCGTAGCCTACGGCGCTTAGGATTGAGGCGTAAACCAAAGCTTCCTTCGGGCGGATTATTCCGCTTGGAATTGGGCGGTCTGGTTCGTTCACGGCGTCTATTTCTCTGTCGTAGTAGTCATTGATGACATTGGCGGTGGCTAGAAACGTGAAACCGGTGGTGAATCCTAAAACAGCGTTGATTGCCGCCTTTCCTTCTAGGGAAAAATCTGGAACAGCCACTATTATTCCCACGATGACCGCGAAGCCCATTACTGTGCAGTTGACAGGGCGGATGAGCCGCATTATGCCCTCGGCTTTTCCCATGGTTTTTCACTTCAGGGTTAGCTGTGACAAAGAATAGTAGACGACTTCTCCTCTGCGGTTTATAACCGCCAACACCAGTTTCTTCTTTAAGCTCTGAACGTACCTTAAAGCCCTATTCAAATCTTCCATGGAAACCGGTTGACCCTCCTGAATCCCAAAAATCAGGTACCTCGCTGTTTCCTTTCCGTACTCCCCGCGCTCATAAACCCGAAAGTCAATTCCAAGCCCGAAACCCTCCCTCACAACATACCCTCGACTCCTCAGGTCCCGGTAAATCAGATAGCGAACCCAAGCGTTTTCATCCAAAGACTGAAACCGCTTAAGCAACTCCTGAAAGCTAACCTTCTTCCTTGTTTTTACATCTCGAACCTTGAGGACGCTCTTCCCGAGCAGATAAAGAGCCTCATAAAAAGTGAGCGCCAACTTTTCGTCTTCGAGCATGCCGTAGCCGCGGGATGCGAGCCCCTCGATACCTTCCGGTGAGGAAACTAGGATTTTGTCCTCCTTGAGTGATGCTCTGACTTCCGGTTGAGCCGCCACAAACCATACTTCCATATTACAGATATCTAGCTAATTTCCGCCAAGTTCTTTTAGATTTTCTGGAGATAACACTCCTACTTCAGTTATGAGCGCGCGTACATACTTCATCGGAGTTACGTCAAAGGCTGGATTCATCACCTTTATTCCATCCGGCGCAGTTCTTTCAGATCGAAAGCCGGTAACTTCCTCAGGGTCCCTCTCCTCAATGACAACGTCCTTTGAAGTGTGCTCCAGATCCATAGTTGATCTTGGAGCAGCAACATAAAAGGGAACACCGTGCTCTTTAGCTAAAACGGCGACAGAGTAAGTTCCGATTTTGTTGATAACCGCGTCCTTAACAACGCGATCAGCGCCTACAACCACGAGGTTTACCTGTTTTTTAGCCATGACAAAACCCACCATGCTGTCCGTTATAAGAGTCACCGGAATTCCGTCACGCATAAGCTCGTAGGCGGTTAACCTCGCACCCTGCAACTTAGGCCTAGTCTCAGTAGCAACCACCTCAATTTTTTTCCCTTGGTCCCACGCGGCTCGGATGACGCCTAAAGCCGTGCCATAATCAACGGTTGCCAAGCTCCCCGCGTTGCAGTGCGTAAGAACGACGTCTCCATCCTTGATTAGAGCCGCTCCATTTTCGCCGATTTTGCGGTTCACCTCAACATCTTCGTCCGCCATCCTCTGCGCCTCCTCAACCACAGCCCCAGCAACCGCCTCCACACCCCCAACGGTTTCCCACGCCCTTTTCATAACCCTGTCAACCGCCCAAAAGAGATTCACCGCCGTAGGCCTAGTTCTCTTCAACCCCTCAGCTGAAGCCTCAAGCTCCTTCATCAACTGCTCCCGCTTTTCCGCCCTAGAATGATAGGCAGTGAGGGCTAAACCGTAGGCTGCTGCTACGCCTATGAGGGGAGCGCCCCGCATCTGCATCGTTTTAATGCTGGTCGCCACCTCGCTGCATTTCCTCATTTTCAATAGGACCGTTTTTGTCGGCAGTTTTGTCTGGTCTATGGTTGTGACGACGCCGTTCTTCCATTCTATAGTCCTCATGCCCTCCGCACCTTTCTTCTAAATTAGGGTATTCCAGCTATAAGCTGTGCTGTATTGCCTTTTTGTGTTTCAAGTTTTGCGATGAGGAAACGGTTAAGTGCGCGGGAAAGAAGTAACAAGATGTTAAAATGAAGCGGGAAACGTTGCGCGCGTTAATAGACAGTTTTGGGCAGAAGTACTCAGATTTTCTGGACATAAAGCTTGAAGGCGGAGACCCTCAAGAGCTTTTTAAGTGGTTCTTAGCCGCTGTTCTATTCGGCGCTCCAATAACCGAAAAAGCCGTTGTAAAAACTTACAGATGTTTTGAAAGGCACAGGGTGACTACACCCAAGAAAATCCTAGAAACCGGATGGCAAGGACTAGTTGATATACTTGACGAAGGATCCTACACGCGGTACGATTTCAAAACCGCTGACAAACTTTTAGAGGTCATGAACAATCTGATCGAAAAATACGATGGTGACCTGAACCGTCTCCACGAGGTTGCTTCGGGTCCTGCAGATTTGGAGAGGCGCCTCAAGGAACTCGGAAAGGGCATGGGACCCGTGACCGTAAGCATTTTCCTCCGGGACCTAAGAGGCATTTGGGAAAAGGCAGCGCCTAAACCCACACCTCTAGTTGTTTTAGCCGCAAAAAACTTGGGAATAATTAAGCGAGAACACCCAGAAGAGGCTTTAAAGGAGCTGAAAGACTTTTGGGAGAAAAATAAGGTTCCCGGTAAAACATTTGTTAATTTTGAAACTGCTCTCCTAAGGATTGGTAAAGACTTCTGCAGAAAAGGGAAATGCGACCGATGTTTGGTTAAACAAGCTTGTTTAGCTATTGCTTCGGCGTAAGCTTAATTACGACTTCAACTAGCTCCTTCTTCGGCAAGCTCATCTTTTTCTGCCATTCGTCTCCGACAGCTATGAGGGAATAAATCCCCGAAACTTCCGCCTTCGCTTTGTTGACGATGTTAATAAGCGCAGCTTGAGTTTCCCCGGTTTTAATCATGTCGTCCACTATGAGCACGCTGTCCCTTCGCTTGAGGGCGCCTTTCGGCACGTATATCGTCATGGTTACGCCGGAGTCCTTCAACACGTATGTTTCCTCCAAGAAAGCTGGAACGCCTACCTCTTTGTTCCTTTTAGCCACTATCAAATTGATGCCCAACGCGTTGGCAACCATGGTTGCGAGGGGGATGCCGTCTACGGCGGCGGTGAGAATTTTGGTCACCCTTTTCCCGGCGAACTTCGCAAGGGCGTGATTCGCAGCTTGCCTCAATATGTTGTAGTCGCCCACGATTTCGGTGTTGTCAAAGTATCCCTCGTCATTGAACTGAATTCTTCTACGCAGCTCAGCTTCTAAACCCACGAGTTTTCGCAGAACTTTCCAGAGTTGCCGAGCTCTTTCCGCATTTGGCAGAACATGTCCCTTAGCATATCTGCTTAAGACGGTTACGGGCAAATCAGTCTTGGATGAGAGTTCACGGTAAGTGTAACGCCTCTTAGCAGCCTTAAGAAGCTCGATGGTCATCAACCTAAACTTCAAATCTTCCGCGTGGGTGCTCATATTAGATCCGCTTCATTCTTTTAGGGCTAAGACAATTTAATACTTCCGTTGCCTTTAAAATGCTTCGAAAGAACTTCGTTTGCGCTCCTGTGAAAAGGCATAGGACTGTGGCGGGCCCGCGGGTGTTTGCACTCAATTAGGTGTAAATAAGTCTCTATTTATTCAAGTATCTTTGAATTCTCTCCAGTCCCTCTTTTATTTTGTCTACCGTGAGAGTTAGTGACATTCTAACGCGGCTTCTGCCTGCGGATCCAAAGGCGTCGCCGGGTACCACAGAAACTTTTTTCTCTTTTAAGAGCCCCAACGAAAATTTCCAAGAATCTTGCTTCACCTCAGGAAACACATAGAATGTTCCTTTGGGTTCAAGGAAATCAATGCCCATCTCTGTAAGTTTTTTAACGGCGTAGTTTCTTCTTTTTTCATATTCTTTCCTCATCTCTTCGACGCACTCTTGTGGACCAGTGAGTGCTGTCAAAGCAGCTCTCTGGGCTATTGAATTGGGGCAAGCGGTTAAAGCTCTGTTGATTTTCATCATTTCCTCTATAAATCGCTCTTCTCCTATGACCCAGCCGACCCTCCAACCTGGCATCGCATACGTTTTTGAACAGGAGTTCACCAAAAAGGTTCTCTCCGGCGCCATACTTGCGATCGCGAAATGTTTTGCATCTCCAAAAGTTATTTTTTCGTAAACTTCATCACTTACCAAGAATAAATCGTTCTCTGTGGCTATATCGGCAATGGTCTCCAAGTCTTCCTTCCTTATGACCCTCCCTGTCGGATTTTCAGGCGTGTTCACGATTATTGCCTTTGTTTTTTCGCTGATGTTTCTCTCAATGTTTTCGCGTTTAAATTTTCCATTCTCAAAAAATTTTGTTTCCACCAACTTCCCGTGAGCATTTGCAACTATGAAAGTGTAGGGGCTCCAGAAGGGATTCGGCGAAATTACTTCATCGCCCGGTTCCAGAATGCCCAAGATACAGCAGCTTAACGCGCCTATACCTCCAGTAGTTACTAACACGTTCTTCTCATCTATCTTCAATCCCTTTTCTCGTTCCTTTTCCGCGATTGCTTTTCTCAGATCCGGTATGCCGAAACTCGAAGTGTAACCCGTAAAACCCTCATTAATAGCCTTAATTGCGCCGTCTTTAATGTGTTGAGGCGTGTCGAAATCTGGTTGACCAATATCAAAACGTATGCAATCCGGCGTAAGGGATGCAAGTTTCGTTATCTCTCTGATGGAGAGCTTTATATCCGCCATTCTTTTATTGAATTCCAATTGCCTTGTCTCCTAACTAACTTTGCGTTTTTGTGTACCGTGTCTTTATGGAATTTTAAATTAGATATATTTTGGTTTTTAAATTGTTGCATGTGCGGTGGAGCTGTAAATTCAGTTTAGGTTCTGTCAAAGCCGCCCTTTGAAGTCGTCAGGCGACAAAACTCTGACGCCTTTCTCTTTCAAAATTCTCTCGGCTTTCTCTGTATCAGTAACCCTTAGGATTAAAGCTAACTTGCCATCAACTGGTATACTCGAAGTGTAGGCGTATTCGATGTTCATGCCGTTCTCGCCTATAATTTTCGTGACCTTTGAGATTGTCTCTTTCTCTGTTGTTAAAACAGCTGTTACCTCAGTGTTCCTTCGCGACTTTGCAAGGTTAAAACCGGCAGACTCCAAAACTTTAGAAGCATCCTCAGGGTCGTCCACTATCAATCGTATTAAGCCGTATTCCCCCGCCTCCGCAATTGACAAAGCGAATACCTTTATCTTCGACTTATCTATGTAACTCATAACTTCAGACATTCTTCCCGGCTTGTTCTCCACCAGAACGCTCAACTGCAACAGAGGCAAAACTTCACACCATGGGGTATTTTGAAACCTAACATATTTATATTTTCGTTTTGCTTAAACTGTGAAAGTTGCTGTTAAAAACTTGGGATGGTGCACTTGCTCAGCTGTCGAGGTGTCTCAAAGAGTTTTGGTGGCCTTCGAGCTTTGAAGAACGTTGATCTAACCGTTAATAGGCATGAAATCGCAGGGCTGGTAGGCCCGAACGGATCTGGTAAAACAACGCTGTTGAACCTTATCAGCGGCTTCTACAAACTTGATTCAGGCACCATCCGATTCATGGGCGAAGACATCTCACATTTTCCTCCATACAAAATTTGCGTCAAAGGCATCGCGAAAACCTCGCAGATCGTCCAATCGTTTCCAGAAATGACGACAATCGAGAACGTGCTTGTGGGCGCCCTTTTCGGAGGAAATAACAAAATAAAGGAAGGGAAGGATGCTGTGCAACGATCTAAAGAGCTCTTGGAGTTTGTAGGAATTCCAGAAAACAAAGCCACCATACCTGTGAGGAACCTGAATCTAGCTGAATTGCGGCGTGTCCAACTCGCCAAAGCCCTCGCAACTGAGCCTAAGTTGCTACTACTTGATGAACTTTTGGCAGGACTTAACCCTACTGAAAGTGACAGAGCGATCGAGCTGATAAAGCGTATTCGAGATCAAGGGGTGACAGTTCTTATTGTGGAGCACGTTATGAGAGTTATCATGGGCTTATGTGATCGGGTGACGGTTCTGCATCACGGTGAGAAAGTTGCTGAGGGAACACCACGTGAAATCGCTAAGGATGAATCCGTGATCAAGATATACTTAGGCAAGAAATACATATTGTACAGGGACTAAAGTTGCTCCAAGTTAAAAACATCAGCGTATCCTACGGTGTGGTCAGAGTACTGTGGGATGTCTCCTTTAAAGTCGATAAAGATGAAATAGTGTCCATCATCGGTCCCAACGGAGCTGGAAAAACCACGCTTGTGAGTACAATAATGGGTTTACTTCATCCCATGGAAGGAGAAATACTATTTCAAGAAGAAAACATAGAGAGCCTCTCTACACATCAGATAGTTAAGAGGGGGATCTCACTGATTCCAGAAGGAAGAAAAATCTTTCCCAGAATGTCGGTTAAGGAAAACCTTCTTTTGGGCGCCTACCCCATCGGAGATAAACAGCTAGTTGAGAAGTTACAAGAGCGGACTTACGAAGTGTTTCCAGTACTCAGAAAGAAGGAGAAGAGCTTGTCTAGCACTCTAAGCGGGGGAGAACAGCAGATGCTGGTCATCGGTAGAAGCCTCATGTCAAATCCAAAGCTCCTAATTTTAGATGAGCCATCCCTCGGGTTAGCGCCCATCCTCGTGGAGAAGATGCTGGATACTATATGCAAGATCAACGATGACGGTGTGACCATCCTTTTAGTCGAGCAAAATATACGCGAGTCCTTGGAAATCGCTGACAGAGGCTATGTATTGGAAGAGGGCAAAATGGTCAAGACAGGTAGAAGTAGAGATCTCTTGGCTGACGATCACATCAAAAAAGCTTACTTAGGCACATGATTTTTACTTGCAGGTCAACCGTAGAACTCTGCTTTAGAAAGATGACTTAAGAAACAATTAAAAATGTAATTTTGTATAGATACTGCACTGTTTCGGAGAATGCTGCATTGACAAACAAAAAATACTGGAATCCATTAATTGAAACCCTGCAAGTAGAGAAACTGCAGGACCTACAATTAAGGAAATTAAAGCACCTAGTGAAATATTGTTACGATAATTCGCGATTCTATAGAAAAAAATTCAATGATGCAGGTTTGAAGCCGAGCGACGTAAAAACACTGGACGACCTCCAAAAGATTCCCTTTGCAGTAAAGGAGGATCTAAGAGACAACTATCCCTTCGGCATGGTAACCGTTAATCTTAACGAAATAGTTGAGATTCACGCATCAAGCGGAACCACTGGAAACCCCACAGTCGCAGCATACACCCAACACGACATCGATGTATGGACGGAATTGATGGCCAGATGCATTTACACCGCAGGCGGGAGAAAAGGAGATGTTATGCAGAATGCATACGGTTATGGTCTGTTCACTGGCGGATTAGGCTTCCATTATGGCGCTGAAAAAATTGGGTTGACCATCATTCCCGTTAGTGGAGGAATGACAGAAAGGCAAATCAAGCTAATGAAAGACATGAGCACAACAATATTATGTTGTACGCCGAGTTTTGCCATTTATCTAGCTGAGGCTATGGTCAAGGGAGGAATAGATCCAAAAAAAGACCTGAAATTAAAGTCAGGGCTCTTTGGAGCAGAACCTTGGTCTGAAAGGATGAGAAAGAGGATCGAGGAAGAATTAGGCCTTGAAGCCTACGACGTATATGGATTGACTGAATTATGTGGTCCAGGGGTTTCCATAGAGTGCGAACATCACAACGGGCTTCACATATGGAACGATCATTTCATTGTGGAAGTTATTGACCCCAATACCGGTGAAGCTTTATCTCCAGGAGAGGAAGGTGAACTGGTTTTCACGACTTTAACAAAGACGGGTCTTCCGTTGCTGAGGTACAGAACAAGGGACCTAACAGTTTTAGAGGTCGATAAATGTGCTTGTGGAAGGACGCATTCTAGGATGATGCGCGTAAAAGGGAGGTCAGACGACATGTTGATTGTAAGGGGCGTCAACGTTTTTCCTTCACAAATAGAATACGTGCTTATGCAGTTCCCCGCGTTAGCGTCGTATTATCAGATAATTCTTGATCGCCCTGGCGCATTGGATGTCCTAGCACTTAAAGTGGAGTTAACAGAGGAAGCTTCAAAGGATGAAAGGTTAGACATCGATAAACTCAAGAAACAAGTTGAAGAAAAAATTCAGAGTGTTTTAGGCATAAGGGCCGAAATCAAACTTGTAGAGCCAGGCGAAATACCCCGAAGCGCGGGTAAGGCCCAGAGAGTAATGGATTTAAGAAAAGGAAAAATGTGATGTTCAAGCGGCATGGTTAGACGCTAGAGGAACAATCCTAAAATATTGCATCCACCTTCTTTGATTAAACCCTATGGAAGTCAAATCTGCGAGGTTTAACACTATGCCAACCATTTCAATTAACGAACCAGGCCGTTTTGTTCTACTCAACGGCGACGAAGCTGTTGCTAGGGGCGCAATAGAAGCTGGAGTTAAGGTAGCAGCTTCATATCCTGGAACCCCTTCCACCGAAATTTTAGAGACAATAGCAGAGGCTTCAAAACAATACGGTATCCACGCGGAGTGGAGTACAAATGAGATAGTAGCGACGGAGGTTGCTGCAGGGGCTGCTATGTCCGGTGTTAGGTCCATAGTTTCCATGAAGCATGTTGGGTCGAATGTAGCCTCAGACGCTATAATGACTCTAGCCTACACGGGCGTGGTCGGAGGGATGGTTATTGTTGTTTGCGACGATCCTTCCATGTACAGCAGCCAAAATGAACAGGACACGAGATATTTTGCAGTTCACTCTAAACTTCCTCTTTTAGACGCAGGCACCCTCCAAGAAGCAAAAGACATGACCATTGAAGCCTTTGAGTTGAGTGAAAAACTGGGGTTACCGATACTTCTGCGTCTGACAACAAGGGTCTGCCACGGAAAGGGAAGAGTAAAACTGGGAAGAATTGAAAAGCTCGATCGAAAAGCTGAGTTCGACAAAAACGGTTCAAGGTGGACCATGATACCCTTAAACGCGAGAAGACAACTCAGAATATTGAATAAAAAGCGGATCGCAGCCAAAAAGCTCGCGGAAGAATCGAAATTCAACTTCATTGAAGAAAACGGAAAAGTCGGCATAGTAGGAAGCGGAATAGGTTATTACTACGCAAGATCAGTTCTGGATAAGAGACAGTTCTCATGGCTAAAATTAGGGTTCATCCATCCCTTCCCAACGGATTTGGTTAAAAAATTTGCAACTAAAGCTAAGAAGATCGTAGTAGTTGAGGAGTTAAGGCCGTTCATTGAGGAAAGGATCAAAAGTTTAGGCATAAACGTCTTGGGGAAGAACGCATCGGGATTAGAAGAAGTCAACGAATTCACCCCAGAAATAGTTAGGAATGCCTTTGCGAAGTTGGGTCTATGCAAGAAAACAAAGGGGCAAGAAGAAACGAAACTGCCTCCTAGGCCACCTGTGCTTTGTCCAGGCTGTCCTCACAGGTCGTTCTTTTATGCACTTAAAAAGGTCAAAAGGGACGCCGTCATCACGGGGGACATAGGTTGCTATACTTTGGGGGTTTTACCGCCACTAAACGCTGTCCAGACATGCCTGTGCATGGGCGCCGGAATTTCTCAAGCTGCGGGAATGAGACACGCAGGAGTGGAAGATACAATTTTTGCAGTGATAGGGGACTCTACTTTCTTCCACGCGGGCATGCCTGGCTTACTTAACATCGCTTATAATGATGCCAAGGTCTGCGTAGTAATCCTAGATAACCAAATTGTGGCTATGACCGGTCATCAGCCCACGCCAGAAACCGGGAGAAGAGTGACGGGCGAAGAAGCTAAGATAATACGCATTGAGGGTATAGCCAAGGCCTTAGGAATTGATAAAGTTGAAGTTGTGGACCCCAACGATGTGGAGGAAACAAAGAAGGTGATTAAAGGCGTTCTGGACTACGATGGGCCTTCCGTTATAATCTCTAAAAGTCCCTGTGCGCTTCTAGTGAAAAAGGGCGAGATACCAAGAGTGACGGAGAAATGCAATGCGTGCGGTATATGCGTAAAAGTGCTGGGGTGCCCTGCCATTTCCATGACTGAAAAACGTGCGGAGATAGATCCTGTGCTATGTCGGGGCTGCGGTGTTTGTGAGGCTGTATGCCCCTACCACGCCATAGAGGTGCGGAACAAATGAAGCTGGATGTGGTTTTTGCGGGTGTTGGAGGACAAGGGATTCTTCTTGCGAGTGACATTTTATGTGAAGCTGCCTTATTGGATGGTTTGGATGTTGCCAAGGCGGAAACCCACGGGATGGCGCAGAGGGGTGGTTCAGTGATCGTTCATGTTAGGATCGGTGACGAGGTTTCAAGTCCATTAATTGAAAGGGGAACCGGCGACGTATTACTTGGGTTTGAAATCCTCGAGGCTGTGAGGGCTCTGCCTTTGTTGAAAGACAGGGGAACCGCGATTGTAAACAATAAGTTCATACCTCCCCTGACGGTTCTTCAGGGACTGGCTGAGTCTCCAACCAAAAACGATCTGATGGGTGCCATAAAGAGAAAAGCTCAACCTGCTTACGAAATAGACGGCATCGATCTTGCTGACAAAGCGGGTAACGTTCTAGTAATGAACACCGTGCTCCTTGGAGCGTTTTTAGCCCTTCCAGAGAATCCAGTAAAGGAAGAATCTTTGAGGGAGGCTATATCGTCCAGGGTTAAAGCGAGTTATGTTGATGTGAATCTTAAAGCCCTGCAGGTCGGAAAAGAAAGCCTACTTTAAACCGGAAGAGTACGGCTCTAGCGTGTTCTTAATACTTCTAAAGCATCATTTACATGCAAAAATCGGGGGAATAAAGAAAGCTTATTAGGGAAATAGACATCTTAAAAATATTACTTTAGAGGGAGAGGCATGGAAAGAAAGGAAAGAAAAAGTGTGGCAGCAGTTTCAACCACCGTCGTGCTCATAACTATACTCGTAATCGCAGTGGTTGCAGGAGCACTAATTTACATCTACGTTATACCGCGGGAACAAAAAATCAAAGTAGGCTTAGTCGCACCCTATGACATATCTGTTGGAGAAGACATGGATCGAGCAGCTAAGATGGCCGTTGAGGAAATCAACGAAGACGGAGGAATTTTCGTTGAGGAATTAAATAAATCTCTTAAAATTCAGCTGGTGAAAGTGGATACCGGCGATGACTCTTCGGGACCAGACGCCAAAGCGGCTGTAACTAGAGCAGTCACTCAAGACAAAGTAGATCTATTGATTGGTGGATTCGGTAGTTCAGCGACCCTTGCTGACCAAGCTCCAGCTATTGAAGAGCGGGTTCCATTCATAATAACCGGAGCATCAACCCATCTTGTCACAAGACGAGGGCCTCAAGGCAACTATGGTGGTCTACCTGCAGGTAGTGAACTACGGGTTGAGGACGCGGAGGGAATGAGTTATATGTTCCATTATTGTACGACTACGTATCACTATTCCCGTACTGTAGTGCATTTCTTTGCTGAATGCATGAAACCTATCGTTTGTCCAGATCGCAACTTCAGCCTTGCAGTGTTGTATCGAAACGATGCGTTCGGTCAAGGAGTCTGGCAAGCAAGCAAAGACTGGATCGAAATCGATAATCTCTCGATCACCGTTGTGGCAGAAGAGCCCTATGATAAGGCGACGACTGATTTCGGCACCGTGTTGGAGCGTGTAATTGCTACTAATCCGGATGGGGTATACGCTGTTGACTTCGTCCAAGGAACAGTTCAAATATACATACAAGGCCAAAAGAAAGGCCTGAACACCGTGTATATAGCTGTTGAGTGCTGCGAAGAACCTGATTTCTACGAGGATTTAGGAGAATACGGCAACCGGCAGTTGCTTGAATCAAAGTTTGGGCCTTATGCGGGGCCACCATACTACTTGCCTGCAATGGACAACTACTGTGCGGCATATGAAACGAAATACGGTGTAACTCCTGGGATGATGGGGGCCGATACGTATGATGCTTTCTACATCGCAAAAGATGCCATTGAACGAGCGGGATCATTGAACAAGACTTTGGTTAAAGATGAATTGGAGGAAACCAACATGACGCAGATGTTGATAGCAATGGAGACAGGCCGCATAGAGTTCAGCACCGAAGCAGAAGCATACCACGAAATTGCTCCAATAACATTTGTTGAACAACTGTTCTGGAATGCAACATTAGAAGAATGTAGGCCAAAAATTGTTTGGCCAGAGGATCCCATTCCGGGCTTGGATAAATCCATTAATCAGACGAAGTTCGAATTGCCACACAATTACGAGCCAGGCGGTCCTTAATAGACCAACTGTCTCCCCTTTTTTGTTTTGAAAAGTTAAAATGGCTTTCTAATGCTTATCACGGCTGTTCGAATAAATTTATATATGCTGTATCGTTTCCTTCATTAAGCAATAAAAATTTACGTAGGAAGAAATCCATGTCATCCGTCTCATTGTTCCTCGGAGCATTAATCTCCGGGGTCACCATCGGCTGCATCTATGTCCTTCTGGCTTCTGGTCTGAACTTGATCTTCGGAGTAATGGAATTAGTAAATTTTGCTCACGGACAATTGTTGATGTTGGGTGCGTACGTGTGTTATTGGATTTCGACATTGTTAGGTCTAAACCCCTACATAGCTATCCTAGTAGCTATGGCCATAGTTCCCTTGGTAGGGATCGCGGTTGAAAGACTATGCTTTCGTCCCGTCTTGGGAACTGGAAAACTTAACGAAATTTTCGTGAGCCTAGGGTTAATAAACATTTTTACATACGCCGTGGTCTTGGCGTGGGGGTACAATGTCAAAATCGTCACTAGTCCGTTCGACAAATTATCTGTATCCGTTGGTGTTATATCAATAGAATTTGACAGAATAATGGTGATAATAATCGTTGCTTTAATTCTCGTCGCTCTTTTCGTATTAATCAATAAAACTAAAATAGGTAGGGCAATGCGGGCTACCAGCCAGAATAAGGAGGCTGCCATGTTAATGGGAATAAACATCAATAACATTTACTTAGTGAGCTTTGCTTTAGGCTCAGCCTTAGCAGCAACTGGAGGCGCCTTATATGCTATTATATACAATCTTCATCCTTTTATGGGCGAATTAATCACTATCAAGGCATTCGCTATAATCATACTGGGCGGTCTTGGAAGTATTCGCGGTGCAGTTGCCGGTGGGCTTCTATTTGGTTTAGCTGAGAGCCTTGCAGGAAGCTTTTTATCACCAATCTGGGAAGGCGCTGTCGCCTTTGCTGTCCTTATTGGAGTGCTTGTCATCAGACCGACCGGAATCTTTGGCGAAAAGGGCAGGTGAGACTTTTTGGAAAAGAAGCTCGAATTTAGTCTTCGTTCCCCAAAAGTATACTACACCGTGTTGTTGATTGCCGTCATGGCGCTTATCCCTCTATTCATAAGGGATAGATATATTGTCGAAAGTTTCATACCTATCGTTCTTGTTTATGTGATTTATTCGTCGAGTTGGAACCTATTAGCTTATTCTGGGCAAGCCTCGCTGGGTCATGCTGCTTTTCTCGGTATTGGTGGCTTTGCTTCCGCACTGTTGAGCAGTGAAAGATACTGGCATATATCTCCTTGGTTTTGTATGTTCTTAGGCAGCGCTATCGCCTCAGGAATCGGGTTCCTCATAGGCCTCACCTGTGTGCGATTGAGGGAGTGGTTCCTTGCTATGGTTACATTCGGCTTTGCTGTAATTGCACAAACAGTAACCACTGCACTCGATAAGTCCATCGGTGGAATTTTGGGATTCCCCCCTGAACCCCTCGTAAGCTCTCCCATTCAATTGTACTATGTGATATTGGCCTTAACTGGTGCCTCTGTTTTTTTCATATATTTAATTATGAAATCCAAAATTGGGTTAGCCTTCAATGCTATCCGCGAAAATGAGGTTGAAGCAAAAATGATGGGTGTAAACACCACAAAATATAAGCTATTAGCTTTCGTAATAAGCACCTTTTTCGCTGGTTTAGCCGGGGTTCTGCAATCGCAACAGGCTGCTTTTATTGATGTTGAAGTTTACAAGGCAGAAAACTCATTCACTCCATTAGTTATGTCAATAATCGGCGGTTTAGGGTCAATTGAAGGACCGATAATCGGTTCGGTCACAATAAGATTTATAGACGAATTGTTGTATGGTGTACCCGTAATAAAGTGGATCATTAACGGCGTTTTTTTGGTTTCGGTAGTTATTTTCCTGCCGAAGGGAATTTCCTCGCTTATTCGTAAAGCTCTAAAACGTAAATAAACTTTATAATAAAGTTAGGCTGGTCTCTTTTAAAAATGGGAGTGTTGAAGGGTCGTGGAAAGGGAAATGCCGGATTTTTTTGGAGAATTTGTAGGTGTTCAGATCGTTGATGTTAAGGATGGCTACGCGAAGGCGTCTTTAAAAATTACAAAGGATCATACTAATTTTCACGGTGTTGCCCACGGCGGAGTTATCTTCACGTTGGCTGATTGTGCGTTTGCGGAGGCAGTGAATTTCGGGGAGAGAATAGCCGTTGCAATTCAAGTGAGCATCAATTATTTAAGTCCGTCAAAAGAAGGAGACATTCTAACTGCGGAAGCCACTAGAATCTCCGAAAGCAGAAAAATCAGCTTATACCATATCAAAGTCACCAACCAAGATAAAAAATTAATAGCCCTTTTCGCGGGAACAGCATACCACAAACAGTAAGTATCTGCACCTAAAAAGTGGCGGGCCCGCGGGGATTTGAACCCCGGATCCTCGGCTTTCTCCCCTTTGAGTTAGGGGGCTTGCGCGCTTTGTCGGTTCCGACTTGGCTCGGCGCACTGTCCATGCTGTGCTACGGGCCCTTCAGTTAACATTTCAACCGGAAAAGTGCTTAAATTTGTATCTACTCTGTGACTGAGTGGTACCAGTTTAGAACGTATTCGGGGAGTCTGAGTCCTTTTTCATTCAGTGTTTGTGCCAGTTTGACGGGTAGAGGGCTCAGCACATAGGCGGCTCTCATGTAGAATCTTCTCGGCTGTCCGGGTTTAACTGTTTCCTCTAAAACTATACTGTGATTTGATTTTTTGTCTAGGGGCGAGCCCCGGGTTCCTGTGATGGCGAGGACGGTTCCTCCCAGGGTTTTGAAGATGTCGCACCAGGTGATTACGGATTTTGTTTCGCCTGAGTACGATATTAGGATTTCGAGGTCTCCTGCTCTTGGGCGTGGGGTGTTGACGCCTCTTGAGATGTAGACGTTGTCGCCTAGGAATTTTTTGATGTGGAACAGTCTTATGGCGGTCATTTTGGTAACTTCATCGGCGGTTCCTTTTCCACCTAAGAAAACGTCGCTACGTCTTTCCAGAAAATCTAGGGATGCCTCGTAGGCTTCAGAGTCTACGTTTTTGTCGATCATTTCTCCCAGTTTAGGCAGTTCCTCCTCGATGAGTTCGATGACTCTACTGGTTGAGCGGTTTTCGAATATGGCTTCGCTCATCATCTGCAGCAGGGAGAGGCTTCCGAGTTCGAATATGTCGCCCATTATGCCTGTTTCGTTGTATTCTTCCGAGGGCATTTGTTGTCCTCTTCCGCTTAGTTGGACTGTTGATCCGTGTTTTTTGACGACTTTGGCTATTGAGGAGTTTAGGTTTGAGGTTATGAGTCCCATGGTGAATTTTTCGGTCTTTGTTTTTTGAATGTATCTTTCTAGGTCTTCAGTTAGGGTTAGACCGTCTTCGGATTCGCCGCTTCCTGAGTTGATTAAAAGCAGGATTTTTCTGTATTTTTTCTCGAGTTCTGGGGCGGCGTCGTACATGTCTCTTCCGGGGAATCCGGTGTCTTCGGGGGTTACGACCACTTTAGCGTCTTTCATGGTGGCGATTTGGCTCATGGCAGTGTTCAGAGAGTAGAGGGATCTGCCTGATCCGCCGCATATTATGCATTCTGTTGATTTCAGAGCTTCGTATATGGATTCTAGGTTTTTTTCTTTGACTTCGTGGAGGTTGTCTCTCACTCTGTTGATGTATCCGACTTTGCAGATTTTCGGTCTCATTCGCCTTTCCCCCGGCGTGTTTCACGTTGTCTTCTACGTGTTTAACTCTTTTTATTTGTTTTCTGAATTTGGGGAAAGCCCTATATGTTAGTGGTTTGTTCAATGGAGTGGTTTGAGGATAGGAGAAATGGCTCAACTGAGACTGGTGGTCTTTGACGTAGACGGCACTTTGTTGAAGGTGCGTAGCAGTTGGCAGCATTTGCATGAGGCGTTGGGCACTTGGGATAAAGGCAAACAGTATGCTGAGCAGTTTTCTCAAGGTCTTATCAGTTATGAGGAGTGGGCGGAGTTGGATGCTTTTCTTTGGCGGGGTCAGCCCTTGGAGAAGGTTAAGCTGATAATCGGTGGTATGCCGTACACTTTGGGGGCGGAGGAGGTTATAACTGCGTTGCGGAAGGGCGGGTTCAGGGTGGTTTTGTTGAGTGCCGGTTTGTCCCTTGTCACGGAGAGGATTGAACGGGAGATCGGGGTTGACTATGCGTTGGCTAATGACCTCATAGTGGAGGATGGCGTTCTCACGGGCGACGTGAAGGTTAACGTTCCTTTAGACGGTAAGCTCGACGCGTTGCAGCGTATTGCGGGGCAGTTCGGCGTTAAACTTGAGGAGTGTGCGGCTGTTGGCGACGATGAGGGCCTGGTTCCGGTTTTTGAGCACGTTGGCTTGGGAATAGCCTTTAACCCTCAGGATGAACGGTTAGAAAAGCTTGCCCGCGTGATCGTTAAAAACGGCGATTTGCGGCATGTTTTGCCCCATATAGTCGGTTAGCCAGCAACTTTTATAGTGGAATAGGCGGAATTAAATTAGGCATTGGAAACAGGGGCGGGGGTACCCGAGCCAGGTCTAAGTAGTGGGCTAAAATTCAACCCCTAGGAAACGGGGGAGGACTTAAGCGGTTTTCCAGCCCCTAAGAAATCCTCTGGCGAAGGCCTTCGCGGGTTCAAGTCCCGCCCCCCGCACCATTCTATGTGCACGAAAAAAATTTTGGGATTTTGGAAGGGGCTTGTGGCGTTTTGTTTTTGTTGTTTGGAGCTTGAGGCGGGCTCAGTTAGGCGGTTTTGAAAGGGTAAAATAATGGACGTTTAAGGGGGACTGGAAGGTTATAGGCCAGTAGGGGCCCTTTGTCGGAAGTGAACCATCTCTGGGTTTATTGTATGTTTCTAATAGGCTTCTATTTTGAACTCTTATATAGTTTCGTCGAATTGGGCAATTAATAATTGTTTTTAGACGTATAATTACCCATAATGACCTATCGTTACCCATAATCATAAAAGAAACCTTAATCAACCGTATCGACATTATAAGATTTTTGGAATATGTTCCGATGGTTCTTCGTGAGGACATACTATTTGTAGAACGGCTTTCACCGCCATCCATGACCTTCCTTCTTTTTCCGCCGAGAGTTTAGCCTCAGCAATATTGTCTTCATGACGTTCGATTGCCTCTTTTCGGCATTGTTGATACCTTCGACATGAAACTTTTACGGTTCCATTAGCCCGGATATACTTCTTAAAACGTACATTGTGATGCTCGCAAAGAGCCTTTTCAACTTTGAAACGTTTTCTGCTTTGATCTTTTGAATTATGCACGTGCATGGTTTTGTGATGCCTCTCTTACTCTTCTAATCCATAGACGTAGATTGGAACTTGAATGGCGCTCCTCAAATGTGGAAGATATTTCACGACCTTCTCAAACGTTATGCTTCCCTCAAACTTCTTTTTGTGAAAACCACTTGTTGCAACAATGTAAACCCCGACGTCAATCCTATCGAGATTAGAGTATGAAAGCGTTTGAAATTTCAACATATCAATGCCAAGAAATGATGAGTGAGAAAACGCCACTTCGACGCCAACTCTCTCTTTTATAAAATCTATCTTGGCGAGTGGCTCACGAGGCTCTTCAAAGATTCTTTCTTCGCCCTTCCAACCTTTATTCAAAAAAGCCTTCTTGAAAGCGTCATTGAGTTTAGGGCGAGAGATTTCAGCGGGTGGAAAGTTGATGGATCTTATTATGTCCTCTATCTCTTTTTTCAACGGAAGCTTGCTATTGAGAACTTCTTCCGCGAACCTATACGACCACGTTCTAAACCTCATCAAGTGCCCCCGTCCAATTACACTTTCAAATAGTTTTTATATAACTCTGCCTTAAATCATGTAGTTTTCGGCGATGAAAGGCAAGCGTGAACAGCTACCACACACGCATGTGCGCTACATGCGCCCCGGAGGCATCGCTTGCCCCTCACCTTTACCGGCGCTTATTTGTATCATATTCTTGCCTTATATCATCTTTGAAACTGCAAAAAACTAACAAAACTGACAAAAAACTAACAAAAACCATAGAAAAATAAGTGCGCGTACATTCGCGAAACCCTTCGGAAAACGAGAACCTAAATTGACAAGAACTTTTAAAAAATGACCGCCTTGTTAGGATGGCATTTCACTCCTCTTAAACGGCAAGATGAATTGTTCAACAACCACCAAAAGGATCAAATATTCGATTGTCATGTATAAGAAACAGTTTTCGGCGGCAAGGTTGAGCATCATCGCCGATCCAGCGCCCGGAGTGGCGCGAACCGGCTCCGCTCAGCCTCACCTTTACCGATGTGAAAGATTTACCCCCAAACGCTTATATATGCCTTTTGTTAACATATTTTTGTAGTGTGTGGTATATATGTCCATAGAAGATAATATTAGGACTATATTTCTTCATTCTCTACCTTTGACGCCTATTGAAAATAAAGTGTTAGAGGCGCTAATCTCAATGAAAAGTGGGACTGCTTATTCAATATGGAAAGCTTCCGGCTTAAAACATTACCCAACAGTTCTAAGAACGGTAAAGAAGCTCAAGAACAAGCGGTGCGTAGAAGAAATAACCGACCGGATGGGAGGGCGTGGAAGGCTATACACTCCGACGCTATTCGGTGAGCTCACATATTTCATTCTAAAAGGAGAACCGGCGCAAGTAACTCGGACTATTGCTTTAAGTTCTCCTCGGTTTCAAGAAATGGTAAACTCCAAAGTGCAAGGGATTGATGAGTGGGCACACTACATTGCAAGATATATGCTATTAAGGATAGAAAGAAAAGAGCCGCTAAACTTGCATGACTTTGATGACTTTGTCAAAGAGCATGTTTCAACATATATTGGAGAGAAGCTTTTTGACATTGATGAAAGAAGAGCAAGAAATGAAATATTAGAATTAACAAAAGTTGAATGGATAAGGGATTTCACAATCGAAGAAACAGAAAGGGAAATCCAAAGGTCGAGAAAATATATTGAAGAATTAGGAAAATTCAAAGAGAAATTGATGTCAAAATGATCCTAAGAAAGTGTCCCGTCCCAAAATAATTAATACTGCATATTTCTATATGACGCAATTATGATTTTTGGGACAACCACGATCATTTTTCTATGACTTGCTCTAAAAGCCGAATGTCTTCTTTTAAACTTTCTAAATACCTCTTCGCCCGAAGACGAAGGACACTTATGAGATGAGTTACCTTCTTACCTTTCAAATACTTCGCTATTTCTTCTCGTTCCCTTTCCGTTAAAATGTATTGGCGCATAACATTTCCCCAAATCACTACGATAGTAACCTTTAAATACTTTACCTCACTACCATAGTAACCGAGGACAACAAGAATGAACAGAACTAATAGGCGTAGGCGTTCACAAACTAAGCTTTGTGAACAAGCGAAACGAGCGAAGCGAGTTGAGCGCACTTCGCGGGTTCAAGTCCCGCCCCCCGCACCACCTTGCGCAATTGAGGTAAGCGGAAAAATAAGTTTATTAAAGTAACATTCTTATAAACAGCCCATGAAAAAATTTATTGAAAATTTTGAACATTATCTTGGGGTTCATTGTGAAAGTACCGCGTTAAGTGACGTGTTTGCTTATCACGGGGTTAAACTTAGTGAACCGATGATATTTGGTTTGGGGGAGGGTTTAGGCTTTGTTTATTGGAAGTATAAGCAGACGCCGTTCCCGTTTGTTGGTGGAAGAACTAAGGATTTATCTAGTAACCTATGCAAGAATCTCAATATTAAGAAACAGGATCATTTTTCTACGAGTTTTAAGAAGTCGTGGAAGGAAATCAAAGGCTTAGTGGACAACAACCTTCCGGTTTTTCTTAAACTTGACATGTATTATCTCGAATACTTCGAAGTTCCCGAGCATTTTGGAGCGCATTGCGTAGTGTTAGTCGGTTACGATGACGAAAACGTGTATTTGGCTGACACGAACTTCAAATCAATTCAAAAAACATCACTGAAAAGCTTTGAGCTTGCCCGCGCCTCGAAACACAAGCCGTTTCCACCTAAAAATTACTATGCGACTTTCGAATTCCCTAAATCCCTGCCAAGTTTAGACAAGGTAATTATCAAATCAATCAGAAAAACTGCAGAAGAGATGCTTTATCCACCGATAAGAAATCTTGGAATCAAGGGAATAAAGAAATTCGGTGAGGAAATCGTAAAATTTCCATCTTACAGCAAAGATACATTTGATTTGGAGACGATCAGCGTTTTTAAATATCTATACATCTACCTTGAGGAAGCCGGCACCGGCGGTTCCTGCTTCAGAAACTTGTACAGGGACTTCCTGAAAGAATCTATGAAATATGTAGACAACGAGAATTTGGTCAAGGGACATAGAGAATATGAAAAAATCGCTAAAGCTTGGAAAGAAATCTCAGAATTGCTATTAGAAATCGATAAAGGTAAAATTGAAAAATTAAAAGATGCCCAGGAAAAGATTTTTGAAGTATATGAATTGG
>Ga0209636_10000515_pt1 | contig 38189 bp, 37 predicted proteins | sample DeeMarSWOR152_54_FD_187464 | JGI IMG/M metagenome (GOLD analysis project Ga0209636, IMG submission 187464) | Marine sediment microbial communities from White Oak River estuary, North Carolina - WOR-1-52-54 (SPAdes) (version 2) | ecosystem: Environmental > Aquatic > Marine > Intertidal zone >... | reverse complement strand
CTCACCCATCGTAATGGCCGCGACGTTGCCCGTCTTGTCGTGAATGTCTCTGGCCGCGGCCAAGGGGGCAGAAGTCCCTGCTAGCTGAGTCCCGAACTCCCGGCCAGCAACAATGTAATCACACAAGGGAAGAAGCTTCCCCATACCCTCCCGGAAAGTACCAGCATCCAACACGATCGGGACCTTCGCCTCCCGAGCCCTCAGAGCTGCCTCAATAGCCGCCTCTACTTCCAGATCGTCGAGCAACAGACACCTGCAACTGTCTATGTCTGTAAGGATTGCCTCTCCCTGTCTGAGCTTGCTGACCGTACCCCTTGTCCAAACGATTGTTCTGTGGCCACTGCTGCTGTCCACCATTACGAATGCAAACTGTGACTCTGCACCCTTCTCGCATACCACTCTGCGGACGTCTACGCCCTCTCTGGCAAGCTCCGCCACCATGAACTCTGCGAAGCTGTCGTCACCGACCTTCCCGATGTACGAACAACTGTGGCCCAGTCTCGCCGCGGTCACTAGACCCGTGGCCACCGGTCCTCCTCCTTGTATGGAGAGGCACGTCGCTTCGAGTTTGGTGTCAAACTCGGGCAGATTTGGCACTATGGCAAGATAGTCCGTCGCCGTATAGCCCAGGCCCACGACATCGAAAGTACGTTCGGTTCCCTCTTGGAGGGTGCCTGTCACGGAATTCCTCCTCGTTGGATTTCTCTCGCGCCATAGTACATCAGGAAGTAAGATAAATCAAACCTCGCACACGGGAGCAAAGGCACTGGTCTAAACGAAACATTAAACGAACCCGTTGACTGCCAAATGGCCTGATGATAATCTTTACTGATGGAGTCAGGTCTTCAGCGGAGGGATGCCTCAGATGAGAAAAATGGGTTTGCTCGTATTCCTGCTCGTACTCAGCCTGCTTTTGGGCTCATCAGGCGAAAACGAAATCTTCACGCGAAGCGAAGTTGCGGCTGACCTCTTGCCCGTTCGCGCAAACGCCACGGCAGATCCTCTCCCCGAACTCCCCGAGCCGAAGTTCGAGAAGCCGCCCTTGAGCCTGGACAAGCCCGTCTCTTCACCTACCACTGTTCATCTGATTGAACTGAGCGGCGTGATAAACCCCGCCTCCGCCGGCTTCGTGGTCAGCACCATCCAGGCGGCCCAGTTGGAGGGGGCAGAGTGCATCATAATCCAGCTTGACACTCCTGGCGGATTAATGGAATCCATGAGGTCAATCGTAAAGGCCATACTAGCTTCCAACGTCCCCGTCATAACCTACGTGGCGCCTTCGGGCTCTCGCTCGGCCTCAGCCGGAGTGTTCATTGCGCTCGCTTCACACGTGATTGCTATGGCTCCGGGCACGAACATCGGAGCCGCTCATCCGGTGGGACTTGGCGGAGAGCAGCCCTCAGAAGACATGAATGAAAAGGTGGTCAATGATGCGGCCGCTTACATCAAGACCCTTGCCAAGGCACACGGAAGAAACGAGGAGTGGGCCGAGGACGCAGTCCGAAAGAGCGTATCCGTGACCGAAACCGAGGCTGTAGAGCTGAATGTTGCTGATCTGGTATGTGCGAGCGTGTTCGAGCTGCTTGATAAGGTGGATGGTCTAGAGGTCGAGCTTGCCACCGGGACACGAGAGCTCAACACAAAAGGCAGCGAGGTCGAGATACGTAAGATGAATCTCAGATATCGAATCCTTAATACTATCTCCGACCCGAACATCGCGTACATACTTCTTATCCTCGGAATATACGGCATCTTCTTCGAGCTTTCCAACCCCGGAGCTATTTTTCCGGGAGTGCTGGGCGGTATCTTCATCCTCCTTTCTCTTTATGCGCTCCAGACTCTTCCCGTCAATTACGCGGGTCTCCTTCTCATCTTATTCGGAGTAATACTTTTCATCGCCGAAATCAAAGTCACAAGCTATGGCTTGCTTGCAGTCGGGGGAGTAGTGTCTATGACGCTTGGATCCATAATGCTCATCGAATCTGGCGGGCCTTTTCTGCGCATCTCGTGGCAGGTGATCCTGGCTGCGGTGCTTTCTACGACGGCTTTCTTCACCTTCGCGGTCTCGAAAGCCCTGTTGGCCCAACGAAGGAAGCCCACTACGGGTTTAAAAGGTCTCATTGGCGAAACCGGCACCGTGGCCCGGAAGCTAAACGGTGGGTGGAAGGTTTTCATACACAGCGAATTCTGGGATGCCAGGAGTGCGGAAACCCTTGAAGTGGGTGATGAAGTCAGGGTGAAGGAAGTCGACGGATTCACACTAATTGTGGAAAAGCTAAGAGATTCCTCTTAGCGGAGCTTGCCAACCTATACGGTTAGGGGGAACTTATGCCTACAGTCTCAACTCTAATTATCATCCTCGTTCTCATTCTTCTGAGTGCAGTGAAAATACTCAGAGAGTACGAACGAGGAGTGGTCTTCAGGCTGGGAAGACTGGTGGGATCACGGGGACCAGGGATCTTCCTGCTCATTCCCATAGTCGATCGTATGATAAAGGTGAGTCTACGGACAGTGGTGATGGACGTCCCTCCTCAGGACGTTATCACGAGGGATAACGTCTCCATCAAAGTAAACGCCGTCGTATACTTCAGAGTCCTCTACCCGGAAAAGGCGATCGTGGAAGTGGAGAACTATCTCTTTGCCACGTCACAGCTGGCACAGACAACGCTCAGAAGTGTTATCGGTCAGGCAGAGCTGGACCACTTGCTTGCTGAGAGGGATAGGATCAACGTCGAGTTGCAGACGATCCTGGACAAGCAGACCGATGCATGGGGAATAAAGGTCTCGTCCGTGGAAGTGAAGCACGTCGACCTTCCCCAGGAGATGCAACGCGCCATGGCCAAGCAGGCCGAGGCAGAAAGAGAGAGAAGAGCAAAGGTAATCAACGCCGAGGGAGAGTTCCAGGCCGCCCAGAGACTGGCCGACGCCGCAGGTATTATCGGGGATTTTCCGTACGCACTTCAGCTCAGGTACCTGCAGACACTGAGAGAAGTCGCTGCAGAGAACAACTCAACCACCCTGTTCCCTGTTCCCATCGATCTGTTCGAACCTTTCATCAAGGCAAAGGCCGCCTCTTCGAAGAGCTCCGAATCTTAGTTTCGGAACCGTCTCTCGTGCCGACCCCAGAGAAAACCCCACAGTCTTCTCTGGACTGTGGGGTCTTTCTTTAGATACCTTGCAGGTCGAACGACCTGCGTGACTTTGTTCAATATGCCGCAGACTGAACGTTCTGCTGGGCTACGCTTTAGTATCCCAGCTGCTCGGCCACGAGCACGACTGTGAAATCTGCCCTCTTGGGTTTCCTGGAGATTACTGTCGTGATCCGACAGATACTGTCAGGGGCATCACAATCGACACAGAACCCCGTCTCCACACACGGCAGGTCCAGCTTAAGCCGCTTTGCGTTGAGGGGAGCGGCCACGTCTCGTATCCTCTGAAACGCCGCACCAACGTCCGAGACTATTTTGTTCCATCCGGCCACAACTATCACCTTCCCGGGGCCGAATGACATCGCGGCTACTCTGTTGCCCGTTCCATCCACGTTCACAAGATCGCCGTCCACCGTAATTGCATTCGTACTGCTCAAGAAAACGTCAGCGGTAAGCTGCGCCTTTCTGTAGTCAAAGTCGGGTGACGCCCCGCCCTTGGCTGCCCCGGACCAGTAAACTGTGTCCCCCCGGGACACCAAGGCATCAATCAGGCCTATTTCCTGCAGAGTAACTGACCCACCCGCACCCACGGTGGAACCAGCGGGAATGAGTTCCAACGTCTTGTTTCTGGCCTCATCCCTGTCCTTGGCCGCCAACGCTTCGAAACCGCACACCTGTAAGGCCGCCGTGGTCCGGTCTATCAGAGTCTTGATATACGAAGAATAAACGTCATCCATGAAAGCCTCCCTTAGCATTGGCCCGCAGAGAACACGTCAGGCATTCCTACAGACGGACACAGCACTATAAGTTCATCCGTCTCCCGGCTTATGCCACGCCCACTGCATGCTCTGCAATCTGAACGGCATTGAGAGCAGCTCCTTTTCTCAGATTATCTGCCACAACCCACATGCTGATGCCGTATCCTTGCGGATGAGTGTCCCTCAATCTTCCCACAAAAACTTCGTCCCGCCCTTCCGCAGACATCGGGGTCGCATACGAACCGGCGTCCTGCCCCTCCAACAGAAACACGCCTGGCGTAGAACGCAGAACCTCGGCGACCTCTCGTGCGCTCGTTCTTTCCTTGGTGGTCAGCACAATGGCCTCACTGTGCGAACGAAACACAGGCACGCGGACTGCGGTCACCGTAACTGGTAAGTGCTCGTCCTGCAAGAAACGTCGGGTTTCAGAGACGATCTTCCTTTCCTCGATGTGTAGCCCGTCCTCGCCAAACTCGCCGATGTGAGGAAACAGATTGAAGCCAATCTCGCTGGGATATACTTTGGGCTCAAGGGAACGTCCTTCAAGATATGCAAGAGACTGTTCGCGGAGCTCCTGCATGGCCCTACCACCCGTACCAGACACAGACTGATAGGTGGCCACCACGAGTTGCGTAAGACCCCAGACACGGCAGACCGGTTCGACGGCGAGCACGAGTTGTATGGTTGAGCAGTTTGGGTTCGCCACGATGCCTCGCCTCCCGTCAACCTCGTGAGCATTGATTTCAGGAATGACGAGCGGAATACTCCTGTCCCCTCTGAAAGCACTGCTGTTGTCCACGACCAGTGCACCCTGCTCTGCCAGAGCAGGAGCATAGTCTTTGCTGACAGCACTGCCGGCAGAGATAAAGACCACTTCCATCCCTTTCAAGGCCGATGCGTCCAGGGCGCGCACCACGTGCTCTGTGCCCCCGAACTCAAGCAGTCTTCCCTGCGACCTCTGTGAGGCGAAAAGATGCAACTCACTCACGGGAAACCGTCGTTCTTCTATTATCTTGATGAGCTCTAAGCCTACCGCTCCGGTAGCTCCTATGATGGCAGTGTTAAACTTCTTCACAGAACGGATGTCCTTCAAAATCCTAGAGCGCACTGTCCAGCGACAGGTAACGAAAGCCCGTATCAGGATGTTCCTTTCGCTCAATTCTCTTCTTGCTGACGATAAGAGCGAGCTCGACCGTGACGGTGACCTTTCCCGAGAAAAGGTGTCCGCCTATACTCTCTAACTCAGGACCCGAGACCACAACGTGGCAGTGCACCCACGGGTCTCCATTGAAGAACGAGATCGTGCCCAACAGGCTCAACACTTCATACTCGCCAACCATCGTTTTCTTGACGTATTCCTTCCGTGCCCTGTCGAAATAGCCCAGTGTAATCTCGGTTGCGGCACCTATCCCTTGTATGGCCGCACTTCCGATGCCCTCGGCTCGGGCGAAAGAAGAGAGCGAGGAAAGGATCTCTTCTCCCGGCTCCAACATGGCAACGTATCCGAATTGTGTCTTTGAAAACCTCATGGCACCTCCTTTTGGCTCTACTTTACTTCTCGAGGGCAAACCTGTCAATTGGGCACTCTTGACCAGCCGGTGCGCATTCCGGTATTCTCTCCACGGATTCGGTAGTTCTTTGGACGCGGGAGGGCTTGTCCTCGAAGGAAACATCTGGTTTCACTCCGATCGCGTTTCTCCTGAAAGTGGGAGAACCGATATAGAGGACGTGCAGGATGAAAGAAGTCGGAAAATACATATCAATTGCGGGTCTCTTGGTTTTCACCGCCTCCGCCACAACGACCATCGTCGGACAGGAGGCAGGACTGGTCCTTATGTTCGTCGGATGGCTCATCCTCTGGCGATCGGGTTGGGTATCAGGGATGAGGAGACTTTCGTTGGAGCTTCCCCTGGCTGCACTCGCGGCCGCATGGGGGCTCTCAACTCTCTTCGCCCTCGAACCCACGGCAAGTCTGGTCAACATGAAGAAGCTACTCCTGGTCCCGATCGCATACGGATTCGCGTGGCTCGTTGAGAGTGAGAGAATACTTAAGACCGTGGTGATGCTGATGCTTGCCGTAGCCCTGATGGTATCTCTCTACGGCATCGTCGGCTATGCCGGAGGTTACGGTCTGGAGGAGTCCTACAGAGTCCGCGCGACACTGAGCTCGACTGTGACTCTGGCCGGAGTGCTGCTCTTTGTCTTCGCGATTTCGCTCTCCCTGACTCTTTTCACGAATGCCTTGAGAGAGCGCATCTTTTTGCTTCCTGTGACGATACTGTCTTTCGTGTGCCTGATCCTGACTTTCACACGTGGGGCGTGGCTCGGGGCTTCTGTTGCGCTTGTGGTGACTTTGGCCCGAGTAGGCGGGAGAAAGAGACTAGTTTTTCTGGTCTTGATCGCCGTGCTCATCGCTGCCCCTCTTCTCTCAGAGAGAGTCACGGAGAGAGCGGCCTCAATCACTGACGTCCATGAGATGTCGATCAGGGGAAGAGTCTCCATGTGGCTGAGTGCGACTCAGATGGCGAAAGACAACGTCTTGTTTGGCGTGGGTCTCATGGACTTGGGGAAGGTCTATGACGAGTACCGTAGATCGGACTCGGGATTTCGAAGCGGACACATGCACAGCAGTTTTTTCCACATACTAGCTTCAACCGGCGTGGTGGGTCTTCTCGCCTTCCTCTGGTTCCTGTACTCAATATGCGCTCTCCTAGTCAGGAACTTCGCCCTCACCTCGGGGAGGCCAGGTTTCCTGAACGGAGTGTGCCTGGGCGCGATAGCCGGTTTCTGCGCTTTTGTGGTCGCCGGGGTGTTCGAGTGGAACTTCGGGGATGCGGAGGTCGTGTCGATGCTGTACTGCGTCGTGGGGCTAACCTGCGCCTGCGAAAGAATCCAGAGTTCCGGTGGGGAGATTGCCTGAGGTCTGCACAAAGCAACGGGCTCCCCGTAGCACACCGTGGCTTTCACAAAACGCAAGGGAGGCACGAGTCCGACCGTAAGTGGTCGTGACTTTGCGAAGCCGCACGAGAGTAACAGGGAGCCATGGAGCGTGCGCTGCGGCTCAGACGGCTTCGAGCGAGCTCGGTACGCGTGCGCAACGCCGTCTCAGCCCTACTTCTCTTCCATGTAACTGCTTTGTCCGGCTTTTCTCTTTACATCGTGCGAAAGGTTCTGAGCCGCGACCGCAATCTGCCTGTGGCTGCCCTGTTGCCTTCTTGGCCGATTGCTCCTGCCGGGGTTGGTTAAACAGGTCGCGGCATCAGAGCCCTTTGCGTTCACATTTATGATGCACACTCTGTGCCAGCATTGCACAATTACAGTCACCATTTTGTCCTTCTAATGCTCTGCGAAACAATACGTTAGTGCCTCTCTGTAAATCCTCTCCCGCCGCTCCGAAACCTGCCGAGGCGCTCCAGCGAAACCGGCGTTCCCCATTCTCACCGTCATCCCCCTTACTGAAAGACTGGTAAAGAGTTCTTGATGGATACCCGTTACCCAGGCTATGTCCACAAGATTCCCATTTTGAGACCTTAGTTCGCAGCAACGTGGACCGTTGAGCGCACGTGTGAATGGCGCCCGCCGGTAGCAGCGTGGGTGGTGAAGCGTAGGTATGTCCGCGGGGTCACTCGAGACTCGTTCTAGGGCACGAGGGTCAAAGGATGCGAGAGGCAACCAGAGAAGCAAAAGGGCCGACCCAGAGGGGCCAACCCCTTTGCTTCTCGCATAAGTTAGAACCTACAGAAGGTTCTTGTAGGCACTACCTGGCCTGAAGCGAACAGTTTTCGAAGGGGGAATCTTGATCTCTTCGCCCGTACGCGGATTCCGCCCTATCCTGCCCTTCCTCTTTGCCACAGAGAAACTGCCAAAACCGACCAACTGAACACCCCTCTTGGTGTTCTTACGGATAGTGTCGAGAGTCGCCTCGACGGCGATCGTGGCGTCCTTCTTGGTCAGCTTGGCTACCTTTGCAACGGAGTTGATTAACTCTGCCTTGTTCATTTTATCACCTCACCTTCTTGCAGGGTCTCGAGTTCTGCTGTTGGTCTCTCTCTAGCACAGCCCCCAAAATGCGTCAAGAGAAAAGTGCAATTTTTTAAAATTTCGGGGGGGCGGTTTTCGGCATGAGAATTGGGCTTCCGACGTCACGATGGCTGAATCCCCTATCACACAAGGGACTTCGGCTCTCGGAGGGCGCTAAGCGGGACAATCCCTACCTCGAAAGAGGGACACATATCTGGCTTTTCGAGTGACTCCTGAAAGACCAATTCTGCCTAGAAATGACCTCGGCAAAGTAGATCTTGTGGCATCCGGCGGCCGGTGGACCAGAACGTTCGTGCGGGAGACAAGGACCCGCTAAGGTCGCATAAGGTCGCAGCGAGTACTTCGCAAACGACGACGACGTGTCACGAGAATCGCTCGCCGAGTGAATCGAAAGACCATCGGGAGAATCTCCTGATGGCAAAGACTGAGTTTGTCGTGAAAAGCAATCGCCATTTGAACGTGTAGTAGCGATTGCGCTTGACAGTACGCCCGGGGGGCATATAGTCTCTTGCCGAACAAAAGACCTGCGGCTCTTACTGTGGCAACTCTGTCCCTGCCGGAACTCTCTTCAGTTCGAGAGACGAGTCGAAACATTCTCTCTTTAGTCCTTAACATCCGGGAGAAGACATGTATTCAATTTGGGAACACTCGCTCTCAATGACCCAGGGGAGCATCTTCAGACTCATCCTGACCTCGAGTACCTTTGCGAAGTTAATTCTCATCATTCTGCTTGCCTTCTCAGTGGTATCCTGGGCGATCATCATCGAAAAGGTGCGCGTCCTGAGGAGAGTCACCCGACACTCGGACCTCTTCCTGAGAAGGTTCAAGGAGGGCGCTCGAATTCAGGAGCTTTCGACGGTCTCGAAACAGATTCCGCCGGGCCCCTATTCAGCTGTTGCACTCGCTGCAATATCCGAGATGGGATTCTACCGGAGCCACCCCGGTGCCACCTCGGATGCCAATCCGCGTCCCTCTCCTGATGACGTGGCCAGAGTCAAGTCATCAATGAACAGGGTCGCCGGCACTGAGATATCCAAAATGGAGAGCTATCTAACTTTTCTGGCGACGACCGGTAGCGTGACTCCTTTTGTTGGACTTCTGGGCACGGTATGGGGTGTCATGAGTGCCTTTCTCAACATGGGAGTGCGCGGGTCCGCGACTCTTGCCGTGGTTGCCCCTGGTATAGCAGAGGCACTCATCGCCACCGTCGCAGGGTTGGCCGCGGCAATCCCGGCGGTCATTGCGTACAACTTCTTTCTTGGAAGAGTGAGAGTGGCGGAGAACGAGATGGCGAAGTTCATCTCCGAATTCTGTGACCGGCTTGGCAGAGGAGCGCTGTGAGATGGACCTTGAGAGAAGAAGCCTTTCTGATATCAACGTGACGCCTTTTGTGGACGTTGTTCTGGTTCTGCTGGTCATCTTCATGCTGACTGCTCCCTTTATCCAAGGTGCGGTCGACGTGGATCTGCCTCGTGCAGAAGCGAAGGAAGTAGACCTGAAGGAAGGCTTGATAGTGTCAGTTTCTAAAGATAAGAAGGTATATCTTGACAAGGAGATCGTTCCTCTACCCGATCTAGAGTACAAACTGAGCATCTTCAAAGATGCTTTTCCGGGTAGACCGGTCTTTCTGAGAGCTGACAAGGAAGTGCCATACGGTTTCGTCGTCAACGTAATCTCTATACTGAAGAAGGTCGGCATCGAGAACCTTGGTCTGGTTGCTGACTTCACCGAGGAGAGACCGCGCTGAACCGCTTCGAGAGACAGCATGGAATCAAGTTGACGAGCTGTAGGACGCGTGGCCACGGCCTGGCGGTGCCGGCGCGCGACCGCGGCTCAAGAAGACGGAGAGAATCGATCGCATGAGAAGAGGCTTACTGATCTCGCTTTCTGTACATCTGGGGCTTCTTATAATCCTCATAGTACCCATAAGCGGAAAAGGAAGCGCACTTTCTCCTGGAATGGTCTACGAGGTGAGCCTCGTCTCTCTCCCTGCGGGCTCTCTCGGACCGCCCGGTCCTCCGGCCGGATCAGATGAACCGCCAGACGCCACTCTCGCGACCCCCAAGCCCAAGAAAACTGTGGAGGAAAAATCTCCGAAGCTGGCCGAAGAAAAAGAGGTGGTCGAAAGAGAAACCAAGGAGAAGGAGAAGAAGGAGTCATCGAAGTCCTCCAAGGCCAGCGAGACATCCCCCGGCTCATCAGAATCGGAGCTGCACTCACTGGTCAAGGGAGGGACCGGGACTGGTAGGGGGAGTACGGGCGAGGGCGGGTTCTCTTCTCAGCTTCAGCTGGACATAGAGAACTTCGAATTTAGATATTATCTCGTGGCTGTCAGAAACAAAGTCAGCTCGAACTGGAGCCCACCTGCGGGACTCGTAACTTCAAGCGGCACGGTGAGAGTTGTCGTCTTCTTCAGGATCCTGAGAGACGGGAAGATAGCCGATCTCGCGGTTGAAACACCTTCAGCCGTGGGTCTGTTTGACCAATCGGCTCTCAGGGCCGTTCTCAGAGCGCAACCGTTTCCACCTCTTCCGAGAGGCTTCGCAGATAATTCGCTCGGTGTCCACTTTGGATTTGAGTATGTCAAGTAGACGCAGACCTAAGATCACCATACTGCTTTCTCTAGCGTCACTGATCTGTTCACTCCTTCTCTTCGCTGACGTTACTGCGCAAGAACCGGAGGTGCATCTAGAAATAAGGACTTCGGAAGCCAGATCAGTAAAGATCTACGTGCCCAAGTTTGATGCTTCGGACTCTGAAGGTGCCGGTGTTTTTGCAGATCGGTTCAAGAACATAGTCACTTCAGATCTTGAGCGGTCAGGTTTCTTCGAGGTCGTGACCGTCCCGGTGGCTGATGTGAGCTCCTTACTTCAGGAGCTGAAAGGCAAGGTCGGCTCAACGGAAGAAGTCCTCGTAGAGGGTAAGGCATCTCTGGAGGGTGGAAAGATTGTCTTCGAAGGCAGGCTTCACGAAGTGGCAAGTTTGAAGACTATAATGAACAAGCGCTACAGATTTTCCGACCGTGCTCTCAGGAGGGCTGCACACCGTTTTTCAGACGAAATAGTGCTCCAGCTCACGGGCGAGAGAGGAATTGCCTCCACCAGCATCGCCTTTATATCTGCCCAATCCGGCGCAAAGGAAGTCTGTGTCATGGACTACGACGGGCAACGGAAGAAGCAGATTACGATGGAAAAGTCCCTTTGTCTTTCCCCGGACTGGAGTCCTGACGGACTGAAGATCGCGTACACTAGTTATTCGAGAGGAAATCCGGACCTCCACGTCGTCGGCAGATACGGCGGGAAACCGGGCACCCTTTCGGCATATAGAGGACTGAACTCAAGTCCTGCGTGGTCCCCGAGCGGAAGGAAAATCGCGTTGACCCTGACAAGAGACGGGAACGCGGAGATCTACCTGATGAACCCCGACGGTTCGGAGCTTAGGCGCCTCACCCGACACCCGGCCATCGACTCCTCGCCCTCCTGGGCTCCCAACGGCAGGCAGCTGGCATTCACATCTGACAGAGGTGGGAGCCCTCAGATCTATGTTATGGAATCAGACGGTTCAAACGTTAGAAGACTGACGTTCAAGGGATCCTACAATGACTCCCCCGCTTGGTCTCCAGACGGTGGCAGAATCGCGTACGCGTCAAGGATAGGAAACTCATTTCAAATCTTCGTGATGGATATTGCCGGTATGACCCCGGTTCAGTTGACTGATAGCAGAGGCAACAACGAGAATCCCGAGTGGTCTCCTGATGGAAGGCAAATCGTTTTCAGTTCCTCCAGGGGGGGGGAACGTGATATCTATGTTATGAACGCAGATGGTACAAATGTCAGACGTTTAACTCACGCAGGCGACAATTTCAATCCGTCATGGTCTCCTCGTCCTGGCGAGGAGTAAGTAGAAAGGGGGTGACACTTTTGCCTAGAAGAGGAATGCTGTTTGCTGTCCTGGCTCTTTTGGTGGTGGCGTTGCTCGTGTCGTTTGGATGCGCTAAGAAGAAGGTGACTCCAACGCAGGAGCTCCCTCCTCCGCCCGTACAGACGACTCCTGCAGAGGAGATCGAGGAACCGGAAGTGCAGCCAGAGGAGGTGCCTGAACCGGTTCAGGAGGAAACGCCAGAGGAGAAGGTCGCTGCTCAGATCCAGGATGTCTTCTTTGCGTTCGACGACTACTCGCTTACTGAGAAGGCACGAAACGTCTTAGCCAACAATGCAAAGGTGCTGGCTGAGAATCCGTCAGTGAAGATCCTCATAGAAGGACATTGTGACGAGAGAGGAACAGTGGAGTACAACCTTGCCCTCGGAGAGAAGCGAGCTCTCAGCGCAAAGAACTATCTTGTGAACTACGGGCTGGACCCGGGCAGGACTTCCATCATTAGCTACGGAAAGGAGCATCCGTTTGACCCCGGGCACAACGAGGAGGCTTGGGCCAAGAACAGACGTGCTCATTTCGTCATCAAGAAATAGCGGTGTTCCCTGCCCGGTGCCGAGCGCCGGGCAGGGAATAAACAGGAAACTGGTGAGCCGAGATGAAACGCAATTTGCCGTTTTTCTACGTGATAGTCGCATGCCTCCCGCTTCTGACTGGATGCTACGGAAAAAGACTTGTCAACGTTCCGAACACGGTAGACAACAACAGAGTCCAGATAGAACAGCTGCGCAAGAATCAGGACGAGATGCTACGCCTGATGAAAGACTTCGAATCTCGCCTGGAAAATACTGAAGTGATGCTCCGCGAACTTCGCGCAGACACTGGAAGCCAGTTTGCAGAACTCAGGAATGGCATACAAATTATAGAGGGAAAAGCCGACGACAGTGCGTATCACTTCACCAGGCTTGAGGAGAAGGTGGACGAAGTGAAGTATTCGTCTCCGGAATACGTAGACACTCTGCACACCGGCGGCGAAGGCGACAGCACTGGAGTAGCGTTTGAAGACGCCAAGAAGGCCTACAGAGAGGCCTATCTGGATGTCAATGCCGGCAACTATGAACTTGCCAGGATGGGTTTCGAGGAGTTTCTCAAGAACTTCCCCGATAGCGAACTCTCTGATAATGCCCAGTACTGGATCGGAGAGTGCTTCTATGCTACGGAGCGGTACGAAGAGGCCTTCGAAGCCTTCAGGAAGGTCCTGAAGAACTACCCTGAGGCAGACAAGGTCCCGAGTGCACTTCTGAAGGTGGCGTACTGCTCGCTGGCTCTTGGGAGAGAAGAGGAAGGCGCCGACTTTCTGAACCAGCTCATCTCCGATTTCCCTCTGAGCGAAGAAGCCCAGCTTGCAGAAGAGAGACTGGAGAGTCTCTCGAGATAAGCTCCTCTATTCTGCGGGGCCTACGCCAAGGAAATCTGCAGAGCGCGGCTATGAATCATCTACAGAGAGAGACCACTTCTTCTTTCTAGCGAATGCTAAGATTCCCGCTATTGTCTTGGCATCCCGAATCCTTCCATCGTCAATCATTGTGAGAGCTTTACTCACTTTCATTTCCACGGGAGTCAGTACCTCGTGCTCGTCGAGATTGCTTTTGGAAGGCTTGAGGCCCGAAGCAACGAAGATTTGGATGCTCTCGTTACAATAGCCGGGTGTGGTGAAGAACTCGCAGAGCTTCTCCATCGTACCGGCTTTGTATCCAGTCTCTTCTTCCAGCTCGCGGCGGGCACAAACTTCGGGGTCCTCGTTAGGCTCCAACTTTCCAGCGGGTATCTCCAGCAAGAATCCGTCAATCGCTTCCCTGTATTGGTCGACAAGCAAGAGCTTCCCCTCTTCAGTGAGGGCCACGACAGCAGTGGAACCTGGATGCCTCACCGTCTCGAAGAAAGCGGACGGCTTCCCGGGTTCGTAACTCCTGGTAACAGACACTACCTTGCCTTCGTAAACCACTTCCGTTACTCTCATTTTTCACTTCCTAGGTTCGAGTGTTGAGGGCAAGGAGCCTCAGCTCCGTCATCTCCTCGATAGCGTACCGCAGCCCCTCTCGGCCGAATCCTGAATCCTTTACGCCTCCGTAGGGCATGTGATCTACTCTGTACGTGGGCACGTCGTTCACGACTACTCCTCCCACTTCCAGACGCTCAAACGCCCGCACGGCAGCGTCCAATCTACCGGTGAAGATTCCGGCTTGGAGACCGTAGTCAGAGTCGTTTACGTGTTCCAGAGCTTCCTCAAGCTCAGAGAAACTCGTGACAACAACTACAGGGGCAAAGACTTCCCTGCAGTTGACTTTCATGTCCGGTTTGACCTCGACAAGGATAGTGGGCTCATACATGTTTCCGTCTCTTGATGCCCCCGTGAGAACTCTCGCGCCACCTTTTGAGGCCTCGGCTACCCACGCTTCTGTCTTCTCGGCAGCGGGCCGGTCGATGAGGGGACCGACATCGGTCTTCTCGTCAATGGGGTCACCAACCACCAGACTCTTTGTTCGGGCGACAAGCAGGTCCAGAAAGGATTCGTAAATCTCCTCTTGAGCGTAGATACGCTGCACAGAAATGCAGATCTGTCCTGCGTTAGAAAAGGCACCTCTGGCGCACTTCTCCGCTGCAACCTCCAGAGGAACTCCCTTGTCCACGATTGCTGCAGCGTTACCTCCCAGCTCCAGAGTGACTTTCTTCTTGCCTGCCAGGGTCTTCAGTCTCCACCCGACGTCGGAACTCCCCGTAAAGGAGAAGACCTTGAAACGTTCGTCTCCGACCATGCCCTCGGCCACTGAGGCCTTGCACGGAAGGACGCTTATCGCCTCATCGGGCAGTCCTGCATCCAGCAGTATCTCGCCCAACATGAGTGCACAGATGGGCGTAGAGGACGCCGGTTTTATGACGACGGAGTTGCCGGCGGCAAGAGCGGGAGCCACCTTGTGAGCAACCAAATTCAACGGGAAATTGAACGGCGCAATACCCAGCACAGGACCGATAGGAAATCTTCTCGTTATTCCGAAACGCCCATCGGAGGCCGGTATCCAATCCAGAGAGAGGTATTCCCCACCTATCCTTTTTGCCTCCTCTGACGCCACCTTGAAAGTGTTCGATGCCCTGGCGACTTCTACTCTTGCATCCCGTATTGTCTTGCCGGCCTCAAGGCTCATTGCCCGAGCCAACTCTTCGGCTCTCTTCGCGATCGCTGCGCTGACTGCTTCAAGAATTCGGGAGCGCTCGTAAGTGCTCAGCTTCCGCATGATCTCAAAGCCGGACACGGCAGTCGAAGTGGCCTCTTCCACGTGTTGGGCGGACGGCCTCGACACTTCAGCAACCAGAGAATCGTCGTATGGAGAGCGTACTTCCAAGACATCCTCGGTCGAGACCCACTTCCCCTTCAGCGGGAATCCCCACTGTTTCGTCATGCTCCTACCCCCTTACGCTAGCAGTCCACACCAGACTCGCTTCACCGATTCTTTAATGACCCAGGGTCGATCAGTCCAAACACCGACGGGGCAATCTCCCTGAGGCTCTCGTAGATGAGCCTGCACATCTCTCTTATTTCCCACTGTGCATCGGAAGCCAGCCGCTCCTTGAGAATGTGGAGCCACTCCCTGAAATTGGCGCTCATCACCAGCTCGGTCGTGCACGCGTTAGGCAACACGTAACGTGCATCCTCCTTTGGAACGCCGCGACGAATAAGCTCGGCGTATGAACTCCAGGACGCCTCCATGGCGTTCTCGAAAGTATCAAGGACCACCTGGTCAGCCTGTTCCACCCGTGGAGGGACCACGTAGGAGGGCCGCGTCTCCGCCACGTGCCTCTGGCTCCTCTGGGAGTATGATGCCAGCCTGTGCCGCACCAGCTGATGAGAACAGGCCCTGCTGATTCCGCCTATTCTGAATGTCGCGCTGGCATGTTCAAAAACAGAGAGGTGGCCTGCCCGAAAGAGCTTTTTCAAAAAGGTAGGTGTGTCTGAAGACGACATCTTATCCGTCGTGTCATAGCATGTGCGGGCAGCCCGTTCTATAAGACGCTCTGCATCGGGAGTGACAGATATGAGCTCAACCTCCATTCAATCCTCCCAGCCAGTCTCCACGCCTATCCCAGCTTCTTTTTCTCGGAAATCCTGAGCATCCTCTCCAGGGCCACCCTGGCATCATCCGCTAATGCAGGATCAACTCTCACGAGGTTCACGTCGTTCAGTGACTCAAGCGTCCAAAGAAGGTTCTTGAGATTGATCTTGAACATGTTCGCGCAGAGAGACCTAGAAAGCTCGATGACCTTCTTGTCAGGATATTCAGAGGCGAGTCGGCTGACGAGATTGACCTCCGTACCGATAGCTATCACGGAGCCCGGCGGAGCGGAGTGGACGTAGTTGACAATGAACTCCGTGGATCCGGATTCGTCAGACAGGTCGACGACCTCTTGAATACACTCTGGATGCACCACCACCTTAACCCCTGGGAATCCCCGGCGCACTGCCTCTACGTGTTCTTTGGAAAACCATGTGTGCACGTGACAGAAACCTTTCCACAGTATGAGTCTCGCATTGCGCAGTTGCTCTACTGTGTTGCCCCCCAGAGGTAGTTCGGGATCCCAGAGCGCGGTGTTCTCGGGTTCTATTCCAAGACGCTTGCCCGTGTTTCGCCCGAGATGCTCGTCGGGGAAAAACAGGACTTTCTCCCTCTGCTTGAGACCCCATCCGATCACGGCTGCGGCGTTCGATGACGTGCACGTTGCGCCTCCGTGTCTACCACAGAAGGCCTTGAGCTCTGCGTCAGAGTTAACGTAGACAATCGGAGTAACCAGATCGGCGCCCAGCGCGCCTATCAGACTCTCCCAGGCAACCTCCACGTCCGCCATCTCTGCCATCTCTGCCAGCGGACATCCGGCCGCAGCATTCGGCAGGTACACCTTCTGCTCGCCTCTCGTGAGAATCTCTGCGCTTTCTGCCATAAAATGAACACCACAGAAAACGATGAATTCGGCTTTCTGCTGGGCCGCCCTTTTCGCGAGACCGTACGAGTCACCCCTGAAGTCCGAGAGGTCGACGATTTCCTTTCTCTGGTAATGGTGCGCAAGGATAACTAGGTTGGAGCCGAGTTCGGCTTTTTTCTTCTTGATGCGCTCAATGGTTTCTTCGTCCGAGAGGCCCAAGTATTCCTGAGGGAGCACAGCACTGGTTGTCTTCATTTCTGCCTGCCTTTTAGCTTGGAATTCTATCCTCTACGAGCCCGTGACTCTCGGAGGGGTCACCCCGGTCTGACGCTGATACTTCCCTTTTTTGTCAGCGTACGACAGTCCACAAAGCTCGTCGCTTTCCAGAAAGATCACCTGAGCGATTCCCTCGTTGGCATACACCTTCGCCGGCAAGGGAGACGTGTTGGAAATCTCCAGAGTCGCGTTTCCTTCCCACTCCGGTTCAAAAGGAGTAACGTTCACTATGATACCACACCTTGCATACGTGGACTTGCCAAGACAAATCGTAAGGATGTTGCGTGGGATCTTGAGATACTCGACCGTTCTTCCCAGGGCGAACGAGTTCGGGGGAATGATGCAGACGTCTCCCTTGAAGTCCAGAAATGATTTCTCGTCGAAATGCTTCGGATCAATGACAGTGGTGTTTATGTTCGTGAAAATCTTGAACTCGTCCGCAATTCTGAGGTCGTACCCATAGGAAGACAGCCCGAACGAGACTACCCCCTTAGCCACCTGCTTCTCCTCAAAGGGCACTATCATGTCCTTCTCCAGCGCCATCTTCCTTATCCATTTGTCAGATTTGAGCACCGCGCCTACCTCTTTCCTGCTGGGCCTGACTCACAGAGTGGCTGACCGACGGATCGCTTACGAGAGTTGAGATCGCGAGATCTGCGCACGAGCCGACCGGTCTCCGTGGCGCAGCGGTCTCTGTGAACGATCAGGCTAATCAACGAATCTGTACTTGATGAGCGCAACTACGGCTTCTATGCCGTCTCTCCAGCCGATTTTCTTACCTTCCTTCACGGTTCTATACTTGAACGAAATGGGAAGCTCCTGAATCTTGTGCCCCCTCTTTCGGACCTTTGCAGTTACCTCGGGGCAAAATTCAAAACGCTTGCAGCGAAGCGGTATGCTTTTCAGCACGTCGGCTCTGAAAACCTTGTAGCAGGTCGCCTCATCGGTGATCCCAGCGCCGTAGAGCAAGTTGGCAAGGGCGGTGAGCAGAAGCACAGCAAGCTTGAATCTTGTAAGAGGTAGCTCATTGTCTGGATTACTGTAGCGAGAACCGTAGACCACGCTGGTCCGCCCTTCCTGTATGGGCGCCACGAGCTTGGGATAGTCGTTGGGATCGTACTCCAGGTCGGCGTCCTGAATGATCACCACGTCCCCCGTGACGTGAGAAATCGCAGTCCTTATGGCCGAACCCTTGCCCATGTTACGTGAGTGATAGAAAACACGTACGTCCTCGTCATTCTCGATAGACTCAAGAAACTCTCGTGTACCATCAGTTGAGAAATCATCGACGATGAGTATCTCCTTGTCGATGTCAACTTCGCGTATGCGGCTGAGAATCTCCCTGATCGTGCTTATCTCGTTGTAAGCAGGAACAATCACTGAGAGTTTCAACTTCCGTCTAACCTCCCGACTCTGACGAGTGTAACCCAAACGGCCAGCGAAAGAAAGAAGCTAGCGCGGCGCAGGCAAGAAGTATCAGGTAGGGATCCATCGGCAATCTGTATCGCATCACCGTGAGGAATGCAGCACTTCCCAGACAATAGCTGACGATCACGGGAGGCAGCATCGTGCCGGGGCTCTTCTTAGCGAAGACAAGTACACCCCCTACCGCGGCCAGGATGAAAAGCACGAGTGAACCCAGTGACGCAAGAACCCTGAAAACACTGCTTCCAGGCATTACGTCAGAAGTATGTACTGAAGGATACAGCTGAAACAGATTAGCCAGCTTCTTGACGTAGAGTCTGAGGGTCGCTCCGGGATTCTCCTTGATGAATCGCAGACCCTCTCTGTACAGCAATTTCTCCCTGGAAGGCTCATCGGGAAGTAGAGAGAGCTTCTCCTTAAGCTCCGGCGGATACTCGGGATTCTCAGTCGTACTCGCGGTAGCGTATTCACTGTTGCCATACCAGAATTGCCTTCCGCCTCCTGTTGCTATTAGGACAACGTTTCCGGTCGTCACGTAATTACGAACCGTCCACGGAGCCACGGTTGCTATAGAGGCAAGGATAACTATGAGAACGGTGCGACCTAGAAACGATGCTCGCATCTTGCTCTTCCAGAGAAAAGGCCAGAGCGCGAGACCAGGTATCACTGCCATCATCGACGGTCTGCCGAGGAAGGAGAGCCCAAGGAAGAAACCGGACAAGAGAGAACTCCTCCACGAAAAGTACGTCGCCTGCCCGGATAAAAAGAGAATCGAGGCCAGCAGCACAAGAGTCACAATGTTGTCCGATCCTTGAGCAGACGGCAGATACACGAAATAGGGATATACGGCAGACACAAAAGCTGCCAGCAGGCCGACTCTCTCCGAGAAGAGACGTTTCCCAACGATACCCAACAGGGCACAACCCAGAGCGGAGACGACCGACTCGCAGATTCGTACCACGAGAATCCGTGACGAGAAGAGCAAGATCGCGGAGAGGAAATACGGATAGAGCGGACCCCGAGCCAGAGAAGCTCCGAAGCCCCGGCCAGAGGCGAGGCTCTCGGCTACGCGAAAATACCAGTTGCTGTCGGGCCAGTAGAGCTTCTCAGGCAGGCTCAGAGCCAGGCCAACTCTGAGCACAACGGCCAGAATACATGCACCAGCCAGAAGCCTGCTGAACGACGACGAGGAGACGGAGGACGGAGCTTCTTTCATCAAGAAATGAAATCACTTACGCCGTAGAAAGTCTTGAGCCTGTGGCACGACACTTGCTTGCCACAAACCTGGGAACGTGCGGCCCAAACCACGGAAAAACCGCGTCCGCAGTATAGACAATGCCAACGGGCGTGTCAACTTCGGCCCGCGGCCGGGGTCTTCCAGGAGCACGGAAACTGCGGTTGAGCGCCCAGGTCGAAGGCTGGGGGCCCGCAACGTCATCTGAAGCAGGACGGGACAGGCCGGGATTCCTTGCGGCGTGTGGCCGCCGAGTTAACGTTTACATTCTCGCGCAGCGGGGTTAACATTTGCTTGACGGCGAGCTGGCCTGATTGCTGAGAATAGAATCGGAGAGCGGCACATGCCCAATGCTACTTCCCTGGAAAGAATAAAACGAAGGGCGCCGAATCTGCTTACTGTCCTCAAGGTCGTCCTGCCTGTAACGCTGGGATATCTCCTTGGTGCCGCCATAGTCAATCCGTATCATCGCACCATCGAGATCCTGGTCGGTTTTTTCATAGCCGCAGCCGCATTTCTCATAAAGCCTTCACGCGCCATCGCCGTCTTCATAGTCATCTTTCTTTTTCCCGCTCACCTTTCCATAGGCACGAGCAACACGGTCTTTATTCTCATCCTTCTGGCCACCTGGATTGCGCAGCAGGTGCTATCAAAAAGCAAGATCTCTGTACGTACCCCCCTGGACGTGCCTATTCTGGCGATGGCGGTTGCGTATTTCCTCTCTCTGCTCAACGTGCAGCACGGTCTCTACGCTGTCAACTTCAGGGGACTGAGCGTCTTTCTGACCTCCCTTGCGGTGTACTACCTGGTTGTCAATCTGACACTCGACGCGGCGGCTATACGACGACTACTCTGGGCCGGGGCAATCGGGGCCATAATAATGGCAGGGATTGGCCTCTACGAGATATTTAACCCCGGAAGGCAGCTTCTTCCCTACTTCCTCATTATGAGAGAAGCTCCCTCCGATGTGCCCGTAGTGAGAGCCGGCTCAGGTTTCAGGAACGCCAGCGTGCTTTCCCAATACTGCCTCTTCTATATTCTGACCGGCGCCTTCATGTTCACCAGGGAGAGCTCGCGTTTCCTCCGGACCGTTATTGCTCTGCTTCTAGCGGCGAGTTTCATCATTTTTGTGAGTACAGCGATGCGCGGGGCGCTGATCGCCGGTTTTGGCGGCCTTGCTTTTCTGTTGTGGAGAGGCAGGGGCGTCTTTGACACCAAGAAATTGGCATTGGGCGTCGTCGCCTGCATCGTGATCTTCCTCGTGGCCCATCAGGTGCTGACGACCGCAGGTTTCGTGCCCAACATATGGGAGAGGTTCTTTGAATTACAGCAGAAAACGGGAAGTCATATTGATCGTGCTGCAGTCATGAGGGAGGTTTTTGACAAATCGATGGAGCATCCCCTCATCGGCCACGGCCCGGTTATCTCTCTGCCCCGAGGTTTTGTTACACTGCGAAGCAACAATCCTCACTGTCAGTATCTTCTCTACCTCTATACCATCGGTATACTTGGATTAGCAGGTTTCGTCTGGTTGCTCGTAGGTCTCTTCAGGCTTTCGTCCCGAGGCATTCGGCTCGGAAGTCCCAACAAGTCTCTGGTGGGCCTCATGGTGATACTCCAGACCTTCCTTGTCATCTTCGTCCTGCACGAAACCGTCGACGATTACTCGAGCTCCTTCAATTATCCGCTCTTCATCTGGTATACGTTCGCGCTGATTGTTGCCACGAGAAACGTGATGCTGAAGGAGGCATCATTGCCTGCCGCGAAGAGAGAGACAATCTCATCCGGTAGCTTCACGTGAAGCCGATCTTAAGCGCGGCGGTCTCTAACATGAAGACTGCATGCGGGTCGGCTCTGAGTTACTTGCTCTTAAGCGGATCAGTCTCAAGGGTGCCAGTCACGAGGGGCTGAGTTCGGGCGGTTCGAAATGGCGGCTGAGTTCGGGCGGTTAAGGACCGCGGATTCTGTCTGTAGCAATAAACGAGGGGAGTCCGCACAGACCGTCTCGCGCCTGCCCACTAGACCTGGATCTAGCGGAAAACGGAACCGGAAGAGAACCGATGGCAGGCCGTCTAACAAGAACAGCAGACTTCCCCTCCCAACGAACGTATACACCTCACCGCTGAAAAAGTTCCAATTTATAATATCTTACAATAACATTAGTTACGGCGCTTACTAAAAGCGCTTTCTAGGATGATGCCGCGCCGCTTAGGAAAGCGTTTCCGCACTCGCGGTGGGCCGAGCGCAGCGGTTCGGGAATGCGAAAGCTCCTGCAGCAACTCAGCACGAGCCGTGCAGAAGTGGGAACGTCTGCGAGATGTCCCGGGGACACGTAAACGGGTCTTACACCCGTGCGCGTGCGAAGAGCCACGCCGACAAGACGACCTTCCCTTTCGATCGAACTACGGGCTCCCCTTCTCGGACCGGGCTCGCTACGGGGCTTTACTAGTGGACTCTTTGCGCATCCTACTGTCGGTACTTCCAGGAAGAGACCGACGTGAGTGGCGATCCCCATTCCGCGAGGGTGAGCAAGGCCCTGCCCGTCAAAGAGAATCACGTCCGGGCGGATCTTTAGTTTTCGGAACGCATCGAGCAGTATGGGACCTTCACGAAAGGTCAAGAGACCCGGCACGTAAGGGAATCTTACCGTCCCCTCGACGGTGACGACTTCCCGTATCGTGAGTTCGGGAAAGGAGAGAACGCTTATCGCCGCGGCGGCCCTGGTTCCACGGGGGTCCATTGACACGTCAGCTCCGGCAACGCTGGAGACCCTTCGAGGAAGAGCTCTCTGGATAACCAGGTGAGCAAGTCTCTGCTGGAGCTGCCTGGCTTGAGAAGGAGTCAGGCCCCAGTTGTGAAGTTTCCTGATTCTCACCGGAAAGATGCTGCCCGCCTCTAGGCCTTCTCGCCAGACATGGAGTTGTACAATAGCGCCAAGAGCCCACCGAACAGGAATCCGTAGACAAACCCGTAGAGCAGGCCCAAGAAACACCCTCCCACAGAAACGCAATAGCCGGGGCACAATCTGTGCATGAGATTCAGATGGGCTCCACCGCCCTGCAAGTGAACGATGAGAGTCGCCACGAAGAAGCTGAGCGCGAGGACAATCCCTGTGGCAACGGCAAAGGACAGAGCTTTCAGTTTCATCACTAACAGCTCCTTTCGGTTCTAGGACGCAAACGCGCAACCTTTAGTCCGCTGCTCCAAGTGAGTTCCAGTCCGGTCTGGAGCCCACCTTATAGGACGTAAAGCGCAGTCTTCCTCCTTTTCTGTCTTGGACGTAGTTGCGCATTATATCCCCTTCCACACCGGGCGTCAAGTAGGGGTGGGCACTGATACCTGGGTCTTCCGCGCGCGGTCGGCCCGGAACGGAGATCAAGCCTTCGCCGGCGCGAGTTGCGGCGTGTGATCGTCGGCCTACGGTTCGGCATCCGCGCAAGGTCATCCGTCTCCGGTTTCGCGTCTAGATATCCGTCCACAGCCCCGCGGTTTCGCATCAGAGCAACCGGTCATCGGCCTTGAAGTAATTATAGGTTTTCAATATAATGGCTTGTTGATGGTCTCTTCGTGAATTGTGTGCCGAAGGAGTGCAGTATGGACGATGAGAGATGGCGTGACCTCGTTGACCAGATAGAGCGAAAGCTCGAGGTACTCGAGAAGAAGAGCGGAACCGTGGACGACGGCAGGACCGAGATTGAGACCATCACCTTTCAGGGACCCGAGGGAAAGATGATGCTCCGTCGCTCTTCAAAACCTCTGGTCATAGACAAGAAGGTCCAGTATTCGAAGAGAATCGGCAGCCATCGTTATGTTGAATACGTCTACTCCCCCACCGAAAAGGTCCAGAGGGTACAACTCTTCAAATGGTCTGAAGCGGACCAGGATTGGGAGGAAGTACGGCTTGATCGCTTCATTCCTCACTGAGTGATCCCTCGCTAGACCGGAGGAAACTGCTTGTATCCGATTCTTCTCAAGAGCCTCATCCTTCCAGCGGCTGAGAGGGCCCTAAGGTGGCCCATTCAGCGATTCCAGGCAGAGATCCTGAAAACACAGTGGTGGAGCGAGAGGAGACTGAGAGAGCTTCAGCAGTCCAAATTGTCCCGGACTCTCCTTCATGCCAAGAAGACCATTCCTTACTTCGGGAAGCTTCTCCAGGGAGTGGCGGACTCTCGCATAGAGAATGAGCCTTTCGCGGTTTATGCCGAGTTACCCTACCTCGTGAAAGAGACAGTCCGCGAGAACTTCCCGGGCGGCATCGCGTCTTCTCAATTCTCCCCTTCCGAATGCAAAAGGACCTCCACCGCCGGCTCCACGGGAAAGCCGCTCGAATACATGGTTTCCAGGGACGGATACGCAGCGTGGTGGGCCCATCACTTCAGGGCTTTCGAGGCTGCGGGGTATCGCCTCGGAGACAGAATAGTATACCTGGCTTCAATCAGAGAGATCACCTCCGCAAGAAGTCTCAGGGATTTCCTGATACGTCAGATACAGCTTGACGCCTACGAGTCCTCCGACAAGTTATTTGAGATCTACATAGAGAAGATAAGGAAATTCAGGCCCCGCGTCTTGAGAGGCTACCCGGAGATGCTTTTTCTCGCGGCGGACCTTGTAGATAGAAAAGGCATAACCGACATAAGGCCCGTCTCCGTCATCACGAACAGCAACAAGTTGCACCAGTTCCAGAGGGAGTACCTGGAGAAAGTGTTCCAGGCACCGGTCTTTGACCTCTACTCCTGCCCCGAATCAGGAGCCTTCGCGTTCGAGTGCGAGAAGCACGAGGGTTATCATCTGGCTCTCGAACACGGAGTCGTTGAGCTGACGGGCGAAGATTTGAAACTGGTGGAGAGCGGAACCGGTGCCGTGGTGGGCACCAATTTGGACAACATGGCCATGGGAATCATCAAGTATGTCACAGGCGACTTCGCTACTGCGAGCGGGCGCACGTGTTCATGCGGCAGAGGTCTTCCATTGCTGGACGCGGTCGAGGGACGCTCACACAGTCTCGTTGTCACCAAGGACGGACGCTACCTGCACGGCACCCTCTTCGAAGGGCCTTTTCTCCACACAGAGACATACAAGGAGCTCGGGCAGTGGGTGGACCACATCCAGTTCGTTCAAGAGAGTGAAGAGCTTCTCGTAATCAAGATGGTCAAGGAACGCGAGATGAACGAGAAGGGACTTAAGAAGGCCGTCACCGAGGTAGAGAAGCTGCTCGGCCCGGGCATGACAGTTGAAATAGAGTTCGTGGAAAAAATAGAGAAACCTGAATCAGGCAAGAGAGAGCTCGTCGTGTCTAACGTCCTTCCGGGGAGGATGAAGGAGAGGCTGGAAGGTAGGTAGCACGTCTGGGACTGTGGTGGCTGTACCACTGGGACTTGGCGACGATTTCCTCTGCCGATGTAGCACCTGGAGCCTTTAGCCCGGAGAAACTGAATGAATGAGATTTTGAGTAACATACGCGAGCTTATCGTTACTCTCTTCAGCCTAGACGAGCACTCATTGCAGTGGCTACTCAGTACGATTGCACAATCGCTTGCGGCATTGCTTGCGATTGCTGGTGTGTTTGTAGTTTATAGACTGCAGCTTCTGCATCACCAATTGGAGGATCACCTGAGAGAAGCCAGGAGAATATACTCGACGTATGTTCAGAAGGAACCTCGAATACCTGATTCTTCGGCAGACATGGTGAGCTGGAACGAGGTGAGTTCAGGAATAGAGTCTCTCAAGCGTGAATATGAGAAGAAGGTCGACACATTCGCAAGAGCATCGCGCGAAGCGAAAAGGCAGAACGAGGCTGAGCACTCGGAAGCGCAGGTTAAGAATTATGAGGATAGGATTGTCTTACTCAACGAGCGTCTAGAACGCCGCGAGAAGCTGCTATCCGTGCGGAGTTTCTTGAGAAGGGGATTTTTCTGTTCAGTTACGGCCATTTCAGTTGGAATTGTATTTTGCTTCACTGGCCTGGGCGTCATAAAACTGATAGCGAAAAGCCCTTCTCTGCACGTTGTAGCTTTCGCTGCCCTGAGTCTTGGAGTTGTCTCAGTACTCGCGACCGCAGTGACTTTGATCTTAGGTTTTCGAGAATATGAGCGATAGCATCCGGAATCTGCATGTGATGGATGGATGGCGTAAGGACCAGAACATCTCTCGCAGCCGAGGAAGCAGATAGAGGATTGCCTGGATCAAGCAAGAGATATGATTGAAGAGAATACTCGCACGTCTCCGTAAGAACTTCGACAGGCAAATAGAAGAAGGCGTCCGTGTACTGATCACAGTCACCACCGGACGCCTCTAGCAGTCCCAGGTGTGCGGGGAGCCCGAACTGTATACTTTTGCGGCAGCCCGATGTTATCAGGTCTATCGCCAAGATTTTCAGTTTGACATTACTAAAACATTGTGATATCAGATGATATGTGTAAGCTGGCACATCTGAGCAAGAGTTTTGTCTCCAAGACTAACGATCATGCCACGTACAACAAACACGAATTGATAGGCAGAGGTGAATATGCCAGAGGGAATGTGCAGATATCGAGACTACCGGGTGATAGGAAAGAGACACTGGACCCGATCCAATCGCGGCAGCCCGTCGGAGATCTCTGCCACTTTAAGGACAACGGGAAGGGGTGCCCCAAGTTAGAGGATTGAGGACGTCAGACCCATTCCAATGGCATTGCTATTAGGAATAAGGAAAGCGTGTCCAACGATAATTCTACAAAGGAGATAGCGGAGCGCGTCCTCAAGAGAGAGACGCGGCGGAGCAGATTCTGGGGGGGATGGCTTCCTACCGTTATAGTGATGGGTGTCGTCTGGACTGTCTGCATCGCATGTGGGATCCAGGAGTTGATTCGTCTGCTTCCCTGGAAATGGCGCTCGATTGTCATTGTCGGTTCTCTTGGAGTCCCGCTCTTCGGAGTTTGGGCTGTCAGAAGAATGATACTTACGTGCCAGACTTACAGGGATGCAATCGGACTGGGCAAAGCAGCTCTGAGCTTCGAGGAAAGTTATAGCCTCGTGAAGAAGGAGAACAACGCGATAAAGCGAGTGCTTGCTGACGTTGATGACTTAATGTGGAACCTTTTCGCTCCTGTCGTGGCCAGAAGAGAGGCGTTCAAGAGAAGAATAAGAAAGATGGAGCGCGAGGAGATCACTTCCAGCGAAGATGATAAGGAGGAAGAGATAAGATGAATTCTGCAGAGAAACAAGCGGGCAAAGAGCCAGAATGGAGAGTCATTCGTATTCTTGACGAATATAGAATCGTTGTGAACGCACCGTTCGATGCGGTCAAGACAGGAGACAAGCTCCAAGTCTATCGAGACACAACGGCAATCGTTGATCCAGAAACTCAAGAGCCGTTGGGAATCCTCCCTGACGTACTGGCGACTGTCGAGGTTGTCCAAAGGGAATTGCGGTTCTGCGTGGCCGAGAGCGCCGACTTCACAATGGAGAGCCCTTTGGCAAGGTCCGTGGCAGAATACGCACAGCAATATCAATCTCTGTTCTTGGGAAGGGGTCAGCGTCAGATGCTGCCCATTCAACCCGAGAATATCGAGAGGGTCCGCAGGCCCGCGAGAGAAGGGTGGATCGAAGTAGGGGATAAGGTCAGGAAGACGCCTAAGCCGGAGGGTAAACCGGCGAAATAGGTCCCCCTGGAGGTCCACTGGTCGGGAGAACTCAAATCGTTCTTGAGGCTAACCTGCTGGCCCCCATAAGGATATCAATACCGTTCCAGTCTGACTGCAATGCAATTAGGAACGACCTCAAAGCGGCTGCAGGAGCCACTCTGTCCGATTAGCCCAATCAGGGCACTTTGAACGTCGCGTCAGCATCTCGGCAGGCCATCACACCAGCGAGACACCCCAATAGAGTCCCGAAACGTGGCAATCCTCTACGGGGCTGCGGGCAACTACAGCGAGATGCTGAATGACCCCATCCTCCTGAATAGGTGACGTCCTGCCGCAGACAAGCCGGGAGTGTCTCACACATTTGTAAACGATACCACAAAAAAAGAGTGCTTGTCGCGCTAACTTCAACGCAGACAAGCACTTAAAATGCGGGGAGCGGGATTTGAACCCGCACGGGGGTTACCCATACGCCCCTCAAACGTACGTGTCTACCTGATTCCACCATCCCCGCATCAGGAAACAACAGGACTTTCTGCTCGGGGCACGTGCTTTAAGGCGAACTCGGATTCTGCTGTTCGCTCTGCTCCGAGCTTTCTTCTTCAGGAGGTAACACCTCAGAGGGGACCACACCCGCCGCAGGAGCTTCTCTCTGCTCCCCTGGGGATATGGGTTGCTGGAGCCCGCCCTCGGGAACCGGACCCGGCGTGGCCTCTTCGGGTTCTGTGCTCTCCCTCCTTATGACGTCCTCTATGATGCTTCTTGTCCTCGCCGGTCCTTTTCTGGAAGAGAGAACAGCCAGGGTCAGGGCGCTAAGCATGAAAGCCGCCCCGAGCACGGCCGTGGCCTTGCTAAGAAACGACGCGGCGCCCCTGCCGCCGAAGACGGTCTGACCTCCTCCACCTCCACCAAAGACACCCGCGAGGCCGCCGCCTCTGCCGGCCTGAAGCAGCACGACAATTATGAGGGCAGCAGCAATCAGCAAATGAAGAGAAATCAGAAATGCGTACACCTCAGCTCCCCACTCTCAAGAACACTGAATCTCAGGAAAAACCCCAGAAGTACCTATCAATCTATCAGAAACGCGCTGTCTCGTCAACACCTGTTCAGGCGGCCACGATCCTCAGGAACGAATCGGCCTTGAGACTCGCCCCTCCGACGAGTGCGCCGTCTATCTCTGTCTCCTTAAGCAGATCAGCTGCGTTCTCAGGCTTCACGCTCCCCCCGTAGAGAATGCGCGTCTCTTCTGCAAAGTGCGCTCCAAACATCGCACCCAGAAGTTTCCGGATGAACTTGTGCGCTTCCACTGCCATTTCGGGCGTCGCTGTCTTGCCAGTGCCGATGGCCCAAACGGGCTCGTAAGCCACGACGAGCCCCCGAAGAAAGAGAGCGTCGAACTCGCCGAGTGCTCCCTCTATTTGAGAACGAAGCACGTCCTCGGTCCTTCCTGCCTCCCGCTCGCCGAGGTTCTCACCCACGCAGAGAATCGGAGTCATTTCCTCATCCAAAACCGCTTTGAGCTTCCTGGCAACAACGGAATCGTCGTCACCAAAATACTGACGGCGCTCGGAGTGACCCACGATTACAAACTCGCAGCCCACTTCCCTCAACATTGGAGCCGAAATCTCCCCTGTGAAAGCTCCCTCACTTTCCCAGTAAACGTTCTGTGCCCCCATCCTGAAAGGTGAACCCTTGAGCGATTGCGCCACGCGAGAGAGAGCGGTGAACGGAGGGCAAAGCACGACCTCCCTGTCTGACCTCGGAGGAGCGGAAGTCACCATCTGTGTCACGAGGGAGACCGCCTCGCCCGGAGTCTTATACATCTTCCAATTGCCGGCCACTATCTTCTTTCTCATGTTTCCATTCCGTGTGCTCTATCGGACGTCCGAGCTCCGGGAGCCCCGTGTTCGCTACCCAACCTGCTCGCCTAATCCTTGTTTGAAAGTGCAGCTATCCCGGGCAGCTCGCGCCCCTCCAGAAACTCAAGAGATGCACCGCCACCTGTTGACACATGAGACACCCTGTGCTCCAGGCCCTCTTTGTTGATGGCGGCAGCGGAGTCTCCCCCTCCTATGACGGTCACGGCCCCCGCGGCCGTGGCGTCTGCCAGAATATGAGCTATCTCCACAGTGCCCCTGCTATAGGCATCAATCTCGAACACACCCATCGGTCCGTTCCACAGCACTGTCTTTGCGCCCTCCAGGGCCTCTCTGAACTCTTCAATGGCCCTGGGACCTATGTCCACCCCGGCGAGCTCATCGGGAATCTCTTCGGCCAAGACCTCCCTGGTCTCGGCCGCCTCGCTGGCAGAACGAGAAACCAGACAATCCACGGGCAGAAGAAGTTCGACACCTTTCTTCCGTGCCTCCTCCATGATGTCTCTTGCTATCGGAACGCTTTTCGGCTCAAGGATGGAACGGCCGACGTCCAATCCTTTCGCGGCAAAAAACGTATACATCATCCCGCCGCCGATGATGAGTTTGTCGAGCTTTCCCAGGAGGTTTCTTGCTATGCCGATCTTGTCAGAGACCTTAGCACCCCCCAGAATAGCCACGAACGGCCTCCCGGGTTCCTCAAGCACCTTTCCCAAATACTCAACTTCCTTCTGCATGAGAAATCCGGCCGCGCAGAGTTTAATGTGCTTCGTCACTCCCACGGTCGAAGCGTGAGCTCTGTGGGCCGAGCCGAAGGCATCGTTCACGTAGAGCTCGCCCAGAGAGGCAAGCTGCCGCGAGAATTCGTCGTCGTTGGCCTCTTCGCCGGGATGAAAGCGAAGATTCTCCAGCAGTGCTACGTCACCGTCCCTGAGGGAATCGACCGCCTTCTTCGCGGGCTCGCCCACGCAGTCTTCAGCAAAGGCAACGTCCTTGTGGAGGAACGAGGTGAGCTTCTCAGCCACAGGGACCAGGCTCATGCTGTCCACGCGTTTACCCTTTGGTCTTCCCAGGTGCGACATTAGAATCACTCGCGTTCCTTTTTCAATCATGTAGCGTATAGTGGGCAGAGACGCTTCCATTCTCGTCGCATCGGCGACTCTTCTTTCCTTGTCCAGGGGCACGTTGAAGTCGACTCTCGTGAGCACCTTCGCTCCGGTAAGAGGAAGATCCCTCACGCCCAGCTTTTTCAACATGTTCCGCCCCCTTTCACAACACTCTATCCGCGGTCTCTCGGAAAGCGTATACCTGAGCGTTCCGCGTGCCGTACCTGCGCAGACGAACTCTGGAACAGAGAGTGCATCGACCCTACTTCATCATGAGCCTTATGAGGTCGATCACCCGCTGACAGAATCCCCATTCATTGTCATACCACGACAACACCTTCACCATGTTGCCGCCTGCCACTGAGCAAAGGGGTCCGTCAACGATTGAGCTGTGCGGATTACCAATGATGTCCACAGAAACGATGGGGTCCTCGCAGTATTCCATGTATCCCTTCAAACTCCCCGACGCGGCTTTCTTGAAAGCTGCCTGGACGTCCTTTGTCGTCGTGGGCCTCTTCACATTCACGACCAGGTCCACCAATGAAGCGTCGGCCACGGGCACCCTCACTGCCAGACCGTCCAGCTTCCCTTCCAGCTCGGGCAGCACAAGGCCTATCGCACGGGCCGCACCCGTCGTCGTGGGAATCATAGAAACCGCCGCTGCTCTGGCTCTTCTCAGGTCTTTGTGGGGAAAGTCGAGGATCTGCTGGTCGTTCGTGTAGGCGTGAACCGTGGTCATCACGCCGTGCTCGATTCCGAACTCGTCGTTGAGCACTTTTGCCACAGGCGCCAGGCAGTTCGTCGTGCACGAGGCAATCGACACCACGTGGTGTTTGGAAGAATCGTATAGCTCGTCGTTTACCCCCATCACGATCGTGGCGTCCGCGTTGTTGCCAGGTGCCGAGATCATGACTTTCTTGGCTCCCGCCTTCATGTGCTTTGCAGCAAGGTCTCTGTCCCTGAACTTGCCCGTCGATTCAACCACGAGGTCCACACCCAACGACTTCCACGGCAAGTCGGCGGGGTCTTTCTCCGAGAAGACTTTGAAACTGGATGAGCCAACACGGATGGAATCACCCTCTGCCTTGACTTCATCGGGGAATATCCCGTGAACTGAATCGTACTTCAGAAGATGGGCCAGGGTTTTTGCGTCTGCCAGGTCGTTTGCTCCAACGACGTTGATGTCCTTGCTTCCGTAAGCCGCCCGGAACACCAGTTTTCCGATTCTTCCGAAGCCGTTGATCCCGACTTTGATGGCCATGGTCTCTACCTCCATCGATTTCTTGGGTTAACAGCGAGCCTTGAGCGGACAGTCCCCCCCCGCGGCTGCAGGGTCTGCTGATGCGATGCGCTTCCCAGGGGTACATCCCGGCGACTCTAACACAGATTCTGACTGAAGAAAACCACGAAAACTGTACTTCCCTGTACCTCAAGGCATTACGCGTCTTACCATCGCCGCTAAATCTCTATTCCCCCAGATAGGTCCCCACAGCGCGCGCGGCCTTGAGGAGCCTGTGACCCGGAGGGATCACCCTGGGTCCTTTGGCCACTAACTCCAGGGGCACGTCCACGAAGCAGCTCCCCCTGACCCCGACCATGTGGCCGAACTTCCTCTCTGCTATCCTGTCTACCGCTGCCACGCCAAGCTGGGTGGCCAGTACCCGGTCAAAGGCCGTGGGCGGTCCCCCTCTCTGCAGGTGACCCATCACGACCGTGCGGGTCGGGAGGTCCGTCGCGGCCTCCAGCTGCTCTCCCAGAATGAATCCCATTCCCCCCAGGCGAACGGGGTCGGCACTCTCGGCAACCATCCTGCGAACGGCGACACCTTCACCTTCCGGTCTGGCGCCCTCTGCGATGACGACGATGCTGAATCGCTTCCCCTTTTTGCGCCTCTCCTTTACTGTCTTGGCAATCCGTTCGATATGATAAGGAATCTCGGGAATGAGAACAATGTCGCCTCCTCCTGCGACCCCGGCGTGCAGGGCGATCCATCCCGCCTTGTGACCCATAACCTCTACGATCATGATTCGGTGATGTGATTGAGCAGTCGTGTGAACCCTGTCTATCCCCTCGGTCGCGATCGTCACGGCCGAATCGAAACCGAACGTGATGTCTGTTCCTCTGATATCGTTGTCTATTGTCTTAGGTATGCCCACGATCGGAACGCCCTCCTCGTGCAGCCTGCTGGCTATGCCGAGTGTTCCATCACCCCCGATACACACCAGACACGCGACGTTGAGCTTCTTGATGTTATCCACTGCGGTCCTGGAAAGGTCCTGAAAGTCAACTCTCTTGCCCTTTTTTACAGGATACATGTACGGATTGGCCGTCTTGCTGGTCCCGAGTATTGTCCCGCCGAGTGTCAGAATCCCGGATACGTCCTCGTACGTGAGTTTTCTGTATCGATTCTGTATGATGCCCTCGTAACCGTCCTCCACGCCCACCACGTCCATGTCAAATTCCAGGATTGCCCTCTTCGAGACCGCTCTAATGACAGCGTTTATGCCAGGACAATCCCCTCCCCCGGTGAGAACAGCGATTCTCTTCTTCTTTTCCACGGTGCTCCCCCTCTTTGCATCCAACGCCAGAACTCAGGATTTCCTCGGCTACCACTGGGGCGGCGTTCCCGATTCCCTCTGTCTTTCGTACTGCTCGGTGAATCTGATGATCTGTTTCATCATCTGCACTGCTTCGACAGGATGTTTGCCGACGGCGGTCTCGCCGGACAACATGAGATAGTGAGAACCGTCGAGCACGGCGTTGGCCACGTCGCTGACTTCGGCCCGGGTCGGCCTCACGTGTTCTGTCATGCTCTCGAGCATCTGAGTGGCAGTAATAACAAACCGTTTTCTTTCTATGCACTTCCTGACGATCATCTTCTGCAGAACAGGAATCTCGTATATGGGCAGAGAGACGCCCATGTCGCCCCGAGCTATCATGATCCCATCGGAGACGTCAAGTATTTCGTCCAGGTTAGCTATGCCCTGACGGTTTTCTATCTTCGCCACAATCCCCATTTGACCGTCATCACCAATGAAATCCCTCACGCTCAGAATGTCGTCCTTGCCTCGCACAAACGACTGTGCAACGAAGTCCACCCTACTTTCCACACCAAATCTCAGGTCCTTCTTGTCCTTCTCGGTCAGACCCTTGAAGCTCAAATCCACTTCAGGCATGTTGACCCCTTTGTTCTCCTTAAGTACCCCGGGCACCACCACCTCCGCTTTGACACGGTCTCCGGTCCCACCTTTTGCCTTCAAGGCAATGGTCCCATCATCAATATATATGAAAGCGCCGACTCGAATATCGCTGAGCGGACCCCCGTAGTCGAACGGAATTACGTTCTCCCCACCCAGATCCGTTCTGTTCGTAAGATAGAGCGTCTGCCCCTCTTTGAGCGCAATCGACCTTCTACTCCTCAGCCGTCCCACCCTTATACGATAGCCCTGTAGGTCCAAAAGCACTCGAACGCGAGTTCTGCGGTTCCTGTTAAGGGTCCTTATCTGGGCAAGCCGAGAGCGACGTTTGCCCGGAGTACCGTGCGAGCAGTTGAGCCTTGCCACAGACATTCCGGCGCGAATCATGCCTTTGAGCACACCGATGTCTTCGGTCGAAGGCCCGAGCGTGCAGATTATCTGCGTCTTCGACATGTCCATCTCCGGCATGAGGAAAAAAGAGGCCGACTCACCGTTGCGGCAGGAACGGGTCGGAGGAGGCTGGACGGGCCGGCACCGGCCGCAGGGCTTTCTATACCTGGCTGACCCTCAGCGATCCGGCGACTCAACAGGAGAAAAACCCGGGACTTCAGACAGCCCTGCCGCTACTCCCGAAGAGTCTCATCTTGCCTACGACCACTGCCTTGACCGACTCCCTGGCAGGGCCAAGTATCTTGCGCGGATCGAACTCGGACGTCTTCTCGGCAAGCGTTTCTCTCACCGAGGCCATGAAGGCCAATCGCATGTCCGTGTCTATGTTGACCTTCGCGATGCCGAGTGCTATCGCCTGTTTTACGCTGTCATCTGGCACGCCTGACGGCTTCCCGAGCGTGGCCCCGTATCGAGCCGCTTTGCTCACGGTGTCCTGGCTCACACCGGAGGCTCCGTGCAGTACCAACGGGATGCCGGTGCTGTCCCTTATCTCACGCACCCTGTCGATGGCCAGGATCGTCTCGCCTTTGAATTTGTAGGCCCCGTGGGACGTGCCTATCGACACGGCCAGAGAGTCCACGCCGGTCTTCTCCGCAAAGGTGGCCGCTTCGGAGGGATCGGTCAGCAGAGCGTCCCTTTCCTCCACAGAGATTCCTTCTTCTATCCCTGCAAGTCTGCCGAGCTCCGCCTCAACTGAAACTCCTTTAGGCTTGGCCAGCTCAACAACGGACTTGGAGATGCGAACGTTCTCGTCGAACTCCTTGTCCGAAGCATCTATCATGACCGAGGTGAATCCGCCCTCGACGCACTGCTTAATTACGGAAATGTCCTTGCCGTGGTCTAGATGAAGCGACATAGGAACGGACACTCGCGACGCCACCGTTCTGGCCATTGCAACAATGAAATCCAGTCCCGCGTACTTGATCGCTCCCTCGGAAACTGCGATTATGACGGGGGATTTCTCTTCCTCGGCGGCAGAGGCAATGGCCTGAATGAACTCCATGTTGTTGATGTTGAATGCTCCCACCGCGTAGCCTTCTTTGAACGCTTTCTGGAGTAATTCGCGATTAGTTAAGAGCGCCACCTTCTTCCCTCCATGTTATTCGTTGCTCAGAGGACTCTACAATCTTGTGGCCCCAGTCTCAAACGGTTCCGATCGAGCATTCTCAGACTCCGTTAGCGGGAATTGCCCAAGGTGAATGACCGGTTTGCTCGGCCGGTTATCCGAAGAAGATAGAGGCCATCTCGTAGAGTTCCATATCGACTGTCTTCAGCTCGTCCACCGCCTCCCGCAGGTCCACAGAGCGCATCTTGTTGCCCTGGAGACTCACCATTTTGCCGAACTCACCCTTCACAACGAGGTCGGCAGCGGCAACGCCAAATCTGGTACCGAGGACTCTGTCAAAAGCCGTGGGTGTGCCACCCCTCTGAATGTGTCCCAGCACGGTGTATCTGGTTTCGTATCCAGTTCTCTCTTCGATTGCGCGAGCCAGGATGGCGCCGATACCGCCCAGACGGACGTGGCCAAAGGCATCCACTTTCTCGTCCTGGACGACCATGTACCCGCTATCCTTGTCCTGAAACTTGGCTCCCTCAGCCACAACTACAATGCTGAAGTCCTTTCCTCGGTCGTGTCGACGGACGAGGATCTTGCAAACCTCGTCCACGCTTATGGGTATCTCGGGGATGAGAACTACGTCGGCCCCACCGGCTATGCCGGCTTCAACGGCAATCCATCCGGTGTGTCTTCCCATGACCTCAACAACCATGACACGATTGTGCGATTCAGCGGTGGAGTGAAGCCTGTCGATTGCTTCCGTGGCCACATTGATGGCGGTGTCAAACCCGAACGTATAGTCTGTTCCGGAAAGATCGTTGTCTATCGTCTTGGGAACGCCGACGACCTTCACTCCCATGTCAAACAGCTTGGACGCAACACCCAGAGTATCCTCACCGCCCACAGCAATAAGCGCCTCAACCTTCAGCTTCTCCATGTTCTCTTTGATTCTCTCCACTCCTCGTTCAATCTTGAATGGATTCGTTCGCGACGTGCCAAGGATTGTGCCTCCTTTGGGAAGGATTCCCGAGACCGAGCGCAGATCCAACTTTCGCGCCTCTCCATTAATGAGGCCGGCCCAACCGTGGCTGACACCAATGACCTCACCTCCGTAGCTCTGGGCCATCCTTCTCACTACTGCCCTTATTACAGCGTTAAGACCGGGACAATCTCCCCCGCCAGTTAGTATTGCGACCCTCACCGTAACCTCCCTCAAAGAAAAGAACCCAGAATCCCGTGGACGGACGTGCTGCAATATAGGCGAGACGCACCGGATGTGTCAAGGCAAAACCCAGAGAAACGACGACCGACGAGGGGGCCCGCAGAAGTCTCAAGGCCGCGTGAGGGGCAGAAACGTAGGATGATGAAGGTACAGCGAAGACAGAGAAGGACACAGAATGGGCCGCGGCGGCAGATCGTGACGTGGGTCCGGCAGTAGCGCCGGAGAGCACCGAGGAAAAACTGGCCAGGTCAGAAGGTGAAGCTAGCGGTACTTGCTGTAATCAGTACTGTATTCGAGTATGAAATTCCCGACACCCGTATCGTCTACAAACACAAACTTCATTCCGAGCGTCTGTGTCATGGTTCTCTCTCGAGATTCGAAAAGCGGTCTTCCCCTGAGATTGTATAACCACACCTCATAAGACCTCTTGTCCCTTCCACCCAACTTACGTTCGATTCTCGGCTCTATGTTCTCTCTGCCTATGAACTCATCTACGACAACGTCTGCAGCGCCGCCGGTCGTGGGCACAACCTGCTTCTCCACCAGGTCCGGCTCTCCGTACTTCACGTAGATGCGGCCCCGATCAGTGAGAATCCCTTTTTGCAGAAAGGAGAAGTTGGCGTTCGCATACGCCACACGTCGGTAAAACTCCTCCTTTGTCTCGTTTCTCGCAGTTCCACGGGTCGGATCGTGCTCTTTCCAGAACCCCTCCAGGTAGCTCTCACGTTCCCCGGATGCCAGCCTTCTAAACTCTTTCAGCTGATCGATATCAAGGAAGAGAGCCGCTTCGTCAAGGATGTCCTGATCGCTCTTCTGCCAGGAGGCATCGTACCAGAGTATGTTGAACTCCCTCTCGCGCGTGGCTCTTGTGGAGCCGTCAGCCCGGGAGACTTCTGCCCTGAGCCAGTAACTTCCTCCTGGAAGCTCCGAGAGATCCAGACCCAGGGTGTGGACCCATTCGTCCGCTGAGGAAACGACATTCTCCTTGTCAGTCAGGACAACTTCTCTCTCTGCGTTCAGGATGGAAACGTCGACTACGTAGTAGACCCTGCCCTCTCTCAGCGAGAGTTCGGTCTGGTCATAGACCTCAAGATAGGCAAACAGGCTGGGTCTCCGGAGCCCGTAGCTCCGAGAAGGGTTCGGGATGACGTCGAGTCCGGTCTTGAAAAACGACGCCGATTCTCCGGAGCCGATGGACCAAGCAAACTGAATGTCGCTCAAGGAGAGTCTGCCAGGGAGCGGAAATGATGCTTCCAGATCTCCAACGGCCTCACCTTTTCTCCTCTCCTTTGTAAAGAGGTACATAATGCCGCGCTTACGAGCCCTGAGGTCTTCCAGTATTATTCTCGCGCTCTTTGCTCTCGGTGTAATTGGATAGCGAACCATTACAATGTGCCAGTCCTCGTCACCCGGGTCATCTTGCATGCTCAGTCGAAACTCTTTGGCCTCCCTCCTGTAGTCATCGCCCAGCGCATCCACGAAGACCACGGTCAACATCACGTGAGCCTCACCAACACCACTGCTGTTCTTCTCGAAGTTGAGCTGGTCGCTGTGCACTCTGATGTAGAACTCTTCTTCTACGGAACCCTCTGGGCCAAGAAAGCTGGCGCAGTCGACCTCAAACTCGATGTCGCCGCTACTTTCAACCGGGAAGTTGGCAGCATCAACGGTAGGGACTGCGCAGAGAAGAAGCAACACCGCAAGGAGAGGATGGACTTTCACCCACGTTCCGAACATCACGTCCCTTCCCACCTTTCAAAATGTGGCACCCAGAAAAATAGGCGTCGCACTCTACGACCCCTATTCTATCAGCTGGCCAAGTCTTAAGCCAGTTCTAAATACGACTCCACCTTGCCAGGTACCGTCGCATCAGGTTATCTGATGATTACGAATTTCCCCACGTAAGAGCCCATGTCACTTTCAACAGAAAACAG
>Ga0209636_10000514_pt1 | contig 38277 bp, 61 predicted proteins | sample DeeMarSWOR152_54_FD_187464 | JGI IMG/M metagenome (GOLD analysis project Ga0209636, IMG submission 187464) | Marine sediment microbial communities from White Oak River estuary, North Carolina - WOR-1-52-54 (SPAdes) (version 2) | ecosystem: Environmental > Aquatic > Marine > Intertidal zone >... | reverse complement strand
ACATTGTTTTTTTATTTGATTTTTTATATCATTATTTAAATTTTTTAATTTAAGGCTTTTTTCTTTATCTATATGAAAACCTGAACCTCTACCACCACCAATTCGAAGTTGATAAATAAAAGCCTCTTCCAAATTCATCTTATCAAATCTAACTTCCCTTTTTTCTTTACTATCTGTTTGTTTCTCACCATATTCTAAAGACTTACACCAGCCACAAAGAGGACATTGATAATATTCAATTTTAGACATGATTTTTAGTATATAGATAACGGATATTTTAAAATATTTATTTTTCAGCGAAATATATAAATACTTGAAATTATATAATATGGTTGGTGTAAAATGAAAAAAGCAATAGGAATAAGCATTATAATGCTGATAATAGCACTGCTTATCATGTCAACTGTAGCCTCTGCAGTAACTAAATTAGATGACAAAGACATTATAATGAACATCTATGGGGGTATCGGTATCCATTTTGAAATAGAAAATAGAAAAGATAGCGATATCGATGTAAAATACACAATTGTTGGAAAAAGTCTAAGAGAAGAATCTACAGTAGTTGTTCTTTCAGATAAAACAGTGCTTCGATCAATATATCCAATAGGTTTTTTTTCTGAGATAACAGCCTCAATGAGTACAAAAGGTAGAGATATATCAAGGAATGGCTATCTTATAGGTATCTTCGTAATATTCACATAATTTATTACAAACAATCTTTCATACATGAAAACCCCTACCTTTAGATAGAACTATAGGGGTTTAAGCTATTTTTTACTTAATTTTAACCGAAACATATAAATATTAAGAAAGACATAATAATCTTAATAGAAAAATAAAAAAACTAGCAGACAATTAATGTTTGTAATAAAGGGAGGCGATAATAAGATCCGCTATATATGATATCTCAAAGGCAAGTGACATAACACTATTAATATATGATAATGTGTGAAAAAAAATATTAAGATACAAGGAGGAAATAATGAAGAAATCAATAAAGATATATACCATAGCTATTTTCATAGCATTGATGCTGAGTTTCGGTGTAACAATGGCCAGACAGCAACGTTCAGAAATATCAGCTACACAAGTAGAAGTTGAAGCCGAACCATATTGTTTCTGGTGTCCTGCAGATGAAAACGAAAGTCGAGATACATTATGTTCAATGATAGTAGATAATGCTCCACTTATTAACGAAATGATACAGGAGGGTACCTATGATCAAGGTAGAGACAATGTAACCGATCCATCTCCTCAAGAAATAGGTGAAAGATTAGAATTTCTATTAGATGAATGGTGTCCTCTTGGTACTGATGGCGATTGGACCGATCCTAATGGTCTCCCGTTTCACCTTATTCCAGCATTGGCGATATGTATTGCGGTATTCCTCGGAATGGCCGGAGTTCCTTTCTATGTTGCAAGCTTTGTAGCAGTAAATATATTATTGGGCATAAGTGCCTATACGATAACGTTAGCAGTGATACTTGAGTTCTGTTTGGATTACACCTCACAGATAATAACTACTTACTTGCATTGTGTACAGATCTTAACAGGTGGGTAATCTATAGTAAATCACTATCAATAGTGAATTTACATTACCCCTCTCTTTCTTTTGATAAAAGGTGAAAACATATGAAGACAAAAATAGTATTCGGAAGCATATTGGCTGTTAGTTTACTGCTGCTGTTACCATCCATTCCTACAGCTGAATGTAATATAGCTGTAGAATTGAATAATGTAGAAAAAACAAGAGAAGAGCTAATAGTTAATATCAGAGATCTTAGACAACAATTAAGCAGTAATTACATAGACCTTGAGATAATACTGATCATTATACTGAATGTATTTGCAATACTCATAAAAGAAACACCTCCTACTATTCTATCGATAATAAGTTTGATGGTCTTGTCATTAGTTGTTATCTATGAATTTACAACAGGCGAAGAGATTTTTAAATGTCCAAAAGTACCTGGTGGAGTGATCATGGGGTTTTTCAACATTATAACTGCTTTAGAAGAAAGACTTATAAAAAATAAAATTTTGGAGATGGCAATTGTATTCATAACAATAATGATAGCTTGGATGATTGTTTTAACAACGATATATTAGTTTTAAGTGAATAAATTATCAGCCCAATCTGGATTGAAGAAGATGGTTATTTTTCTGTCTCCCTTATAGGTATAGTTTTTCTTTTTTGTAACCATCTTCTTTGATCTAGTACTATTTTTTAGTTAGAAAATATTTCTAGTTAGAAAATAAAAAGAAAGAAGAATTGAGAGAAGAATTTATTTAACTTCAAAGTTTTTTTTCTTTGGAAAGATTTCCATTACTTTTTTAATTGCTTGTTTTACGCTTAGTTTCTCAAATCCATTTATCCACATAAAAAAAGTTCTATCGGGGTTTCGTTGTTCAATTTCTCTTATTTTTGCTGCTATTTCTTTTATTTCGTCAACAGTCAAACCAGTGATATTTAATGTCAATGGTGATAATGGCGCATCATTAGGCATCTTAGCTCTCTGCATCTATTATTTCTGCATCAGCTGCATTTCTCTGTATTGAATCAATGGTGTCAAGACAGCTTTCTTTACGTGTATATCCTTCGCTAGTAGCGATTATCTGACCGTTTGGCGCCACCATGCGAAAACGAAATTCGCCTTTTGTATCTTTGAATACTTCAAATTTATATGCCATTTATTTTTTCACCTCCTTTTTCGATTTAGCTTTGATTGTCCATATATACATATTTTTTTCAGCATGAAACTCTATAATATGTACTTTTAATCCTCTTGAATCCCAGAGTTGTTGTATTTGTTGTTCTAGTGTTCTATATGTGTTTTTTTTATCCACGTTCATCCCTGATTTTGATTTTTATATTCATATGAGGGTCCTTCTGTTTTTCTAGCATAATCTCTTTGAATTTATTACATTCCACTGGATGATTGAATCTTGTAGTAGCCAGTTTTCCATCTCCTCTAATAGTTACTTTGATCATTAATCATCCTTCTATAGCTTTGTTTCTTTAAGATAAGAGTTCATACCGGTATTCCATCTAACTTCTATAGTATGCTCGACATAGGTATCTCCTGGTTCATAATCAATAATATATATTGCAGAACATGTTTCGTTTTCTCCTAATAGCTCCCAGGTGATATCGGGCAGATCCATATATTTGATGTTACCATTCTGGTCTCTAACACGAATAAACAGGGAAATCTCCCTAGCTATTTCTTCACCAGTATTTTTCAGCCAGATCTCCACGTTTAATGTTTCATTGGTTTCGTTATTCCATCCTGTTAAATCACTGAATCGATATAATTCGACATTTGCAGATTCTACCTCTGGTGGTTTCTCCCAGGGATAAGGGCCTTCGTAGTAGACTATGAGATAAAAAGCCAATCCTATTACTAAAAAAACCGCTATCCATCCAACTATCACTTTGGTAACGCTTTTTTTCTTAGTTTGAGTATTTGTAGTTCCATTTGCTTCACCCATCTTTTTTTTCACCTCCTTTTTCTTATTATAAAATTAGGGCGATTACCTTCATCTCTTGGAATGCTATCTAAGAAATCTACTATTCGTTCTACTGCATTAGCAATTCTGAGGATATTGTTTCTTTCGTCTGCTTTTCGAGCTTTTTCAATATAATTTTCATCATCAGGCAACTTCGATCCCTTCTTCTTTAGTATGTTTTATCCGTATTCTACCTTTGATCTTTCCAAATTTTTTCTCATATTCATTCATGGTACCTTTCAATATCTCTAATAGTGACTTGGCATTCACCGGATGCATATATACTCTAATAGTATCTACGTGTCCAGCAACATTACGTGGTGCTTGGCTAAAGAATAAAACAAATTCTATTTGATTCCAAGAAATATTAATAATATTAGAATAGAAACTTCCTGTCGTCTTCATTAAAGCTGTCATGTCTCTTTGTTTTTTATCCATATTTCAGCTCCTTTTTTTCACGCTCATTGGCTCTAAGACCTTTAACAATCAATTGTCGAGCTGCCTCGGACCAAGAATTGCTATGTTGATCTTTGCGAAAACTTTCAACATCATTTTCTAAGTCTTTGTCCACTCTTATGCTCCTTTTCTTAGTCTCTTGTGCTCTATTTTGTATCATATTGTCTGACTGTATCTTTTCTTATCTTAAAAAGTTTTTCGGTTAAGACAATTAACCGAAACAGTTATAAATCTTTTTTTTATTATAAAACTGATTAAATTGGATAAAAAGATAAAATTTTCAGATTATATCAAAACAACAGAGCATAGATCAGCACAACAAAAAAGGGGCTGGTCTCTAAGAAATAATAAACCAATTAGAACTATAGTAGATAGCTAAAGGTGAAAAATATGGCTAAAGTCACTAAAGAACAACAAGAAGCTGATGAAAAACTAATATTAAATTTGTTAAAAACAAATGGAAATAAATCACCTAACCATCTAGCGGAAAAAACCAAATTTTCAAGACAGAAAGTCTGGAGGATTATAAGCAGATTAGAAGAAAATAATACCATACTAGGATACCATGCAGTGATAGATAACACTAAAATCAATTTAAAAAAGTATATTATATCATTAAAAACAAAAGCAAAGCCAATGACCGAAAAAATGTTAAATTCATTAAAATGGAAATTACTGAAAGAATTAAACGTCACTACAGACTCTTTACATTACACACATGGTTCTTCTGATTGGCTTTTAACTATTATGGCCCCTGATATTAAATCTATTATAAAAACTTGTCATATTCTAGAATATTTATTCGAGGGCTATTTGAAAGATATCCAAATAACAGAAGTTTTATTCACAGTCTACGACAATGGATTTATCAACCCGAAAATTGATGAATTAGATGAATTTTTCAATATAGATAAAAAACTATAAAAAGAAATAGACGGTAACTATGGTATCAGGTGAGATAGATCTGTCCAATTGGAGAAAATTCCATGAACAATTCCCTTCATTGTGAAATTTTTTTTCTTCAGATGCATCATAAGACAGATCCTCAAAACCTGACTAGGCGAACCTCTATGAGAGAATTTAAATTGTTAAATAACAGTTACCTATCTTTCCCTTAAGGATTTCTCTCATAGAGCACCAGATAGGAGAAAAAACCATATGATAGATGGAACGAAACTTCCATATGCTGATACAAAGGTGAGTATTGAAAGAAGCAGAGAAGAAATTGATCATTTGCTTAAAAAATTCGGTTGTAAGGGTATACAATGGACATGGATTGATAACAGTGAGATATTACGTTTCATCCACGAGTTTGACTATAAAGGCGTTAACTATGGAGTAGGCTATGAAATCATCCTACCTGAGATGGGAATCAAACGGGGACGGGGCTATGATAAAACGCTAGTGAGGAATGACCAGCAGGCATATCGTATAACGTTCTATACTATAAAGGCGAAGCTTACATCTGTTGAAAGTGGTTTAGAGACATTTGAAAATGTGTTCATGTCTAATATCATGTATAAGCTTCCAGATGGAAGGGTGCAAAAAGTCGGTGATATTATTATTGATCAGATTACTAAAATAAAACCAATTGATTTACTGGAGTCGTAAAAATGTCAGAAAAATATTGTTGTGAAAATATGGAGACTGCTATCAAACATAAATTTTTAGTAGAAAAAAACGGAGATATCCTGATAAATATTGAGAAACATCCTGTTAAAGCAGGTAACGTTCTGACCGGTGAAACATACGATCCAAAAGATTTCATTATGATGATGGCTCTTGAATATTGTCCTTTTTGCAGCAAGCTTCTTGTTGGAAATGATAAATGTGAAAAATCCCCTATTGGTGAACATTGTTGGCACACCATAGATACTCATTTTGATGAAATGGCACATGATATCTGCTGCTGGTGCGGTAAGAAACATCAATATACTATTCCTACTACCATATCATATTCCTGTACAGAACATGGTGAATATTATCAAACTATAGTCTGGTAAAAAAATGACGCAATGGATATGTGAAAACGGACATCTATCCCTCTGGATTCGACAAGGAAAAAAAACTCGACCAGATAAATGTCCTAAATGCGGAAGCAAAATAATAGATGTAAGAGAGGTATAAAAAAATAATGTGTGCTAAAGAAGTAATTGCTATAAATCCTAATTTTGAATTACTTAAAAAATGGGAAAGAAGAGTATGGGAATCTGAAGATAATAATACTTGTATTGTTTGCAAAAAAAACAATAAATCAAACTTTAGGAAATATACCTGTTCTGAAGAATGTCATAAAAAATTTTTACAAGAATTAATCAATGATTTTGGGGAATATAAAAAAATTACTGATATGACTACTGGTAAGACATACAAAGTTCCAATTAAAGAGATTTTCGAGCATGGTATCAAACAAGAAAATCTCAAAAATTATTCTATAATGGAAGAATGAATAATGAAAGATAAATGCGAAGTATGTAACGAGAAGCATGATAAGATGTTTTTACATTGTAAATCCTGCCTTAAAAAAGGCGATATACCACATGGGCTGATGGAAGTCTCTTTTGATGATACTTGGGTATATATTCACTGTGCTAATTGTGGTATGCTTGTCTACAAGTTTGCAAAGATGATTAAGTGATATTATGAGTTATAATCCTCGTAAATGGACATCATTTGTGATATTCGCTGATTATAAGACACTAAAAAAGGTCTTGAAAGAGCTGAAACCAGTTATAGAGACTTTTGATCATTATAATTTTAACTATTATATATTTGGAGGATGGGAAGATCATATTTCCATACGGGTTTATGGCAAGGGGAAAGAATATCTCGAAGAGAAAATAATAGATCTTTATGGCAGATTCACTCTTGGTGGCTGGATGGCACAATCATATGATTATCATGGTCGTAGGGCCTACGAGTTTGGTACTAGATGTGCTTTTTTATTCATGGATATGAAACGATACTTTCAATATGATGGCCGTTTGAAATTTGGCTTTCTTTTTGAGGGGATTCATGGTCTTCTTGATAACATAGGTATCCCCGAGAAAGCAGAAACGTTATTATATCGTAAATTATGGTGGCATTTCGCTGTTAGAAAACCTTATTATCGATTTAAACGAAAGATTAAAAAATTGTTTAAAAGATAGTAAAATATGCCTATTTACTGTATATCACCTGAAATGCTTAAAGGATGTTTTAGTTCGACAAAACCTATAGAGTTACGTGAGTTATATCACTCTTTTTTTGGTCATCCTGGAAAAAGTTTTAGCGATAACATCTATCCTGTTTTATCAGATGATGAACGAAGTTTGTTGTATCGTAAATATATAAAAAATGTTAAAATCCATATGCTTCGTGGTATCCCTTCTTATCGGGAGATAAATGGTTATCAATGGCTAGTTGACTCAATTAAATCCAAAGGAGTTAAAGTACCTATTGTGGTAGGTATCGACAGGTGGAAATCATGTTGGATAATTGAAGGGCACCGTAGATCCGGTGCATCTCTAATGTTGAAGATGAAGTGTATCCCTGCTTTTGTTGTATTTGTTGGTGGAGAAGATGATCTTCCCGTAACAAGTTATGCTAATCAACAGGATGCCTATAACAAGCTGGTAGGGTAACGTAAAAGATTTTAACTACCACGTCTTAAAACTTTTGATTAAAATGTCTGAAGATATTAAAACAACAGTTGGCAAACATTTAGATGTAGCAGAACGACAAGTTATCTCTTTAAAAGAGAAAATAAAACGATGTGATTTTATTGGAGTTGTAGATTCTTATGCGTTAATATCAAATGCTCTGCAGAATGCATCAGAACTGATTCCTGATTTAGATCTCGCTATCCGTGATAAAGAAATGAAAAAAGTATTAGAGTTACATGATAAAAAACATGAACTTGTAAAATCTATCCCTAATTTTTGTGAATGTAAAACAAAAGAGCCTTTTAGATTCGTCAAAGAACCACCAAAAGATTAAATAACAACTTTTTGCCTTTTTTTATTTAGATGAGGAGAACCAATATAGAGCTTATTATCAATGCCGTCTCAGATCTGAAAGAAGCTACCACTGGTGAAATAATCGGGTGGATTCAGCGACAGGGATGCAAACCACCGCCTCCACGAGTGGTAAGCCAGATTTGCTCTTGTCTTCCAGTTATAACTAAAGCGGGTATGAGAGGAGCATATGTAATTTGGGGAAAATGCAAGGATTTTGACAAAAAAATTAAAAAAGATTGAAAAAAATCAATAAATAACCCCGCCTTTAACATGAGTCTCGCCTTTAATATGAACAGTTGTGCCTTTGACATAATCTATTTCGAGTTTAGGTCTTTTGTTTATATCTGATTCATTGGCATAATAACAACCATTCTTAAAACTACCAGCTGGTTGAACATCAAGATAATCATAAGTATACTCTCGGCAGCATATCTTAGTAGTTCCTGTAACATCTATATCATTGCGACCATCATCGCATGTTCCACCGCCAGGGCAATCAGTTGAACCATCAATATTCAAAATATTATATTTCCCTGTATTCCAATTGCCATCTCCGTCTCCACTATTCTCCTCAAATACGCCATATTTATGTTCAGTTACATGGTCAACGTCACATGCATCATAATCAATATATGTTAAAGGAGTTGCCTGTGTCCCTTTCTGTGCGGATACTTTCGAGTTAGCATCTGCATATCCATAGATTTTAAGTATTGCCTGACTAATTGTTGCACCAGCTCCTAAAGTGCTTGTATCAAAATAAAAAAAACTCCGGGTTATGGCTGTTGACTCAAGTTTATTAGACTCATGAGATGCATACATTGCCGAAATATTATAATCGCTAGCATTGTCGCTAAAACTACCATCTGCAGCATCATGGCAACCATCCCAACCGATCACCCGGGTTTGGCTTACATATCCATCAGCAGTTTTACTGTAAAAAGTAGTAGTATCGATCAATATAGGATAACTAGCAAGAACTAGATCATCTTGGCCTTTTCTTGTCGGATATTTAGTATAAATCAATCTTCCATTAATTTCTTCAAGAGTATGAATTACATCTATATTTTTAATCCCTGAGTTATCTATAAAAAATGGGCGATCAATTGAAAATAAAAGATTTTTGTTTTTATCTACAAAATTAAATCGTTCATATTTATCAGGGATGTACCGGTTATCCTCTTTTTTATTACGACATCGCATTCCCTTAAAATTAAGCTCCTCAACAATCCTAAAATTTTCAATAGGTTCATCTATCTCAATATAATTCCTATAAGAAACAGCGTCTAAACTATCTATAACTCTAATACCAGATGGAAGGCTATTAACTATCTTTTTATCTGTTTCTTTAGACGTAGATTCATATTCTTCACCTGTTATATTTTCAATACCATCTATCTTGATTTTTAAAAACGTAGATTCAAATTGACGAGCATTATCATATTTCAATCGGATATGTTTAGCTATCTTTTTATTTTTCTTAATCTCAAATTTAACTTTGTTTTTATCACAACGAAATTTTTCGCCATCATCCTCTAATTTTAATTCGATATCGTCCCATTTTCCCTTTTTATTTTTATAATGAATGGGACTAGCATAACAGATTAAACGCCTTTTATTATTTCCAAGGTTAAATACTTTATTTGTCTCAGTTCTCTCTGATACAATCTCTCCTAATATCTCTTCAGACATTCGATCTCCAAATCCCATCTATATGCAAAATTTTCAACTATGCCGAAATAAAAATTATCTGGTAGATTATATTTATTTAAATCTGTTACATTGTCGAATTTTTTGTTTTTATAAATTTTTTTGATTTTTTCAAAAGGCATTTTTTCTTTGTTGATGAAAAGATAAACACATTTACAATTGGGATATTCTCTACCTGAGAGACCGGCAAATTTTTTCCCATTATCAAATATGTAATTATGAATGTAAGTGAGATTTTTTAAGCCCAGATGTCTCAGACTTTTAATTAAACTTGCAGCAACGGAATTGGAGAGTTCTATGGCAAATGGATCTGGATCTGGATTGAGCGATTTGTCTATGCAGAAACGGTATAACCCCACATTTCTGCAGTACATCAATCCGCCCCTGCTTGAATATTGCGAAAAAGTAAAGTTTTTTCTTGGAGTAACGAGATATTCCTCAATTTTTTTATTAACACCTATAGATAGATGATCATCTTTTATAATGCCGAAGAATACCATTGCATCTTTAAAAGATATTGTTTTAATATTCTCCATTTTAGAAATTAATTTTTCTCCTGTAATTTTTCCAAAATCAGTATAATATATTTTATTCATTTTACATCCTTCTATGTATCCAGTTGTAATTCACATAAAGCTTGCCAGTCATTTGTAGTTCCTTCCCATGAACCTCTCTCTACTGCTAAAGCTACAAGATCTCCTTCAATAAAGGTACCGATATTTCGACTTTGTGTACCATACAGTTTATGGTCCCCTGTTCCTAAACTATTATAATTTGCTTGAAATACGTTATTACCGTTTTTATAAACACATACTGATATCCTACCATTTGTAGTATGTACGTCTTCATTGAAAGTTGCACTTACTCCTACAATACTTCCATCTCTTGGCATACAGTAACATCGTGTAGCGGTCATAATCATAGCATTCAGCGCTCTGAGATATTTAGGCATTGCTGCGGATGTTATAGATGCGCCTTCTCCTCCGTGTATTAGCATCCTTCCTCCTTTCAATTCTCCTCCAATTATTGTATCTCCTGCAAACTCTGCATCTCCTGAAAAAGTACCATTTTTAACAAATAAATTGTTGAATCTGTGATCATTTTGCCCTAAATTCATTTTATAATCCGTATTTGGAAATATATCTCGTTCTGTACCATCTCCCAATTCAGTATCTCCTGGTGTACCAATTGATACTTTATTAGTTGCCATTATTGTAAGTTCTCCAGGTGCATTAGAGAACATGTAAACACTACCGAAATTCCTAAAATGTAGTTTAGTAACTGAGCCAAAAAATTGATCAGCACTCCATATATTACTACTATCTAACAATGGAATTTTATTCCCAGCTGAGCCGACATGTTTATCGTCAACTGCATCTGCATTGAAGTTGTCAACCATTGTGGTACTTGCAACTATCAATGGCTGTGTTCCTGTTGCTATATCGCTTTCAAGTTGTCTAGCAGTGATTTTATGATCGCCAGCATCCCAATCAGCTAGTAGTGATCCAGTTCCATCTCTTTTTATATATGTTCCTTGTAACCCTGTTGTAAGCTTTCCATATCCTACAATATTTGCCTTTATTTGAGCTTCATAACTAATGGCGTTATTTCCAATGTGTTCACTGCCTATTCTATCATCTATAATCTGATCTGAATAAGCAACAGCACCAGCAGCAAGCTCAGAAGACCCAACTGCATCATCGATAATGTGCTGAGAGCCGATACTATTCTTTTTTATGCTTCTCCAATCGATAGCGTTATCACGTATATGTGAATATCTAGCAACAGTACCCATCTCAAAGATATAATCATGATTATCATCTGGGTACCATAATTTGTTTTTATCAGATGCAAAAACTAGGCCACGTGGGGAAATATCAGGGAGTTTAAAACTGCCTATCAAATTGCCAGTTGTAGTGCCAAGTTCATAGCAAAAATTCGAGTCATCGTTTGTATACCATAACCTGTTTTTATCAGATGCAAAAGCTACTCCTTGAACTGGGCCTGCATCGGATGGTTTAAAACTACCTATTGCACTACCAATTGTAGTTCCAATCTCAAAAATATAATCACTGACAACATCACCATGCCATAGATGGTGATTGTCAGATGCAAATGCTAAACCTCCGGGGAAAACACAAGGTGATGGTAAACTACCTATTTTATTGCCAGTTGTAGTTCCGATTTCATAAATGTAATAACCACCTAAAAGACCGCTATAACAAACGGACCATAATCTGTTTTTATCAGATGCGAAAGCTAAGCCGGTTGGTGTACTAGCACCAGGGATTGGAAAACTACCAATTGCATTTCCGTTTATAGTTCCAATTTCATAGATATAATTCTGACTGTGATTTGCATTGAAAAGACGATGTTTTTCAGAATTATATGCTAAACCTGTCGGATTAGCAGCTGTAGTGGTAAAACTACCGAATACATTCGTAAATGTACCGATGTTATCATATGCGATATGCTGCGATCCTATAACCCTGTTTTTTACCTGTGTTCCATATGCTATTGCACCGTCACGTATATGCTCTGATCCTACGCTGTCATTTGCAAGTTCTGTGGTTCCGATGCTGTTAGCCGGTGGTATGCTCCCTGCAGCTATGGTACCTTGCAGGCCGGTGGTGAGTTCGCCATGCCCGATGATATTGTCTTTAATCTGAGCGGGATAGCTAACAGCATTATTAGCTAGATGTTGACTACCAATTGCATCATCAGCGATATGATAATCTCTTACTACATCGGCATCGATCATAGCACTAGAGCCTATTGCATCATCAGCTATGTGGTAATCATGGATGGAATCATCATCTATCTGCTCTGATCCTATAACATCATCAGCGACCATAACACCACTGCCAATGGCATTATCAGAAATATGCTCAGAGCCAATAACATCATCCTTAATCTGAGCGGCATAAGAGATCGCATCATCTCTTACATGCTGAGATCCAACTGAATCATCTTCAAGCTCAGTAGAGCCGATACTATCAGGGGCTATACCGGGATGAACACGTATCTTAGGCATAATTTAAGCCTCTCATTCTTTTTCATATTGCCAAACTTCTAATTCTATAATATCGACCTGTGTACTTCTCACATAAAGCTGAGTAAGAGCAGTATCCTCAACAAGAACAGAATCTTTTTCAAGTGTTCTATAAGTCGTAGGATTATCCACAAAAGCGTATTCGATCTTGCGTCTATTCCTACTATAAAGAAGCCAAACCGCTACCTTAGATAACCCACTAGCGACTTCTTTCCACTCATTAGCAACAGCAGTGACATTATAAATAGTAGGTACCGTAGGGAGATCAAGAGCAAATAAATCTTTAAGAGCAAATACAATCTCAGTATCAGACGGCATTTATATCACTCCTTAACTGCTAGCTGATATTTACAATATAATCTAGTAAATGTTATAGCAGCATCAGTATCAATTAAAATAAGAATACGATCAAGAAAAATAATGTCATTTATCTGCAATATATAACTTGTACCACGCTGCTGAGCGACAACGGAGCTAACTTGTGTGCTTATCCCCTCAAAATGAGAAAAAGCACCCTGATAAGTCATAATTCCATCAATCTCGATAAACAATGAAAAATTATCGCTTGGGGATATAATTACTAATTCTTCTATTTTACCTTCGCCTGTTTCTGATAAGAATATATGACTTCCGCTATTGTCATAAATAAAATTTTTCCAATCAATTACATATGTCTTAAATTTTTTAATTCTATCTTTTAAAATAATTTTTTGTTCTCTAGCTATCTCTTCAGCCATGATAATACTATTAACAATGTCACTTGGCATCAAACCCCACAATCCTTCAAAACGTATAAACTTATTTCACAAATTCCGCTACCTCAATTATTCTTCCCTTTTCATCTCTGATAAACTGTGTAATATTTTGTATCCCTGTTTTCCTCTGATTAGAAGGCATTTCCCCTCGCATCATCATCAGCAACATTGCAAGACGGGGAAAAAAGAAGAAAATTAATGGAAAAGGCATCTGAGGTAGTTGCTGCATCTGAGGCATCATCTGCATCCTTGGAAGAACCATAGGCCTCTGTGACATATCAACCATGTTGTTTGCATTGTCAGCAGTAACCAGACCGATTATCTTTTTATCTTCTACCATAACAATTAAAAAATATAAAGAACTGGTAGTTAAAAGTTTTTATGATTTTAAGACTATCTAGGTCCCCATGCTATGAAATTAATATCCGCCGTTCCCGAGGCACACCAAGTTCCACATGGATTTACAACCTTAACAGTAACATGAGCGGTTCCTAAATCAGTTATCATTGCAAGATAAGTACCTATAGCAGATATTACAATGTCTGGATTAGCGCTATACATTGTACCAAATGTCCTAGTAGATCCTGTTGCAGCTACACTACTTATTTTTCCATGCTGTACAAGCTCAGCGAGTTTTATCCCAGTAATTTGTCCATTAACTATATGTTCATCATGGATAACATCGTCACCAACCTGAGCACTACTACCAACAGCATCAGCAGCAAGGTGATAATCTTCAACAGCACCACTATCTATCTGCTCAGATCCTATAACATTATCAGCAACCTGAGCACTACTGCCAATAGCATCATCAGAAATATGCTCAGAACCGATGGCATCATCTCGTATGTGAGAATACTTTGAAACTGTACCCATCTCAGTAATATAACTGCCTATAGTATCTACAAGCCACATCCGCTTTTTATCGGAGGCATATTCAATACCTTTTAGATTACTAAATGCAAAACTACCTACTGTAGCACCAGTTGTAGTACCAATTTCAATAATATAACCTGAAGGGTCTCTATGTGCAAACCATAATCGGTTATTATCAGCCGCAAATGTTAATCCGCCCGCAGCAGAAGTGGGTGAGGCAAATGAACCAATCAGATTACCAGTTGTTGTTCCAATCTCAAAAATATAATCATCATTATCATCAACATTCCATAATCTATTGTTATCAGCGGCAAATGCAACACCTTGAGGATTACCCGAAGGAGCTGAAATGCTACCTATTGCAGCACCTGTCGTAGTGCCAATTTCAAAAATGTATTTTCCAGATACAGCATTATTAGCAACCCATAAACGGTTAGTAGCCTCTACATAAGCAATGCCTCTCAGATATCGATCGGGACATCTTATTGAACCAATCAGATTACCAGTTGTTGTTCCAATCTCATAAACATAATAACTATTGTAGTCTGTACACCACAATCTACCTTTATCAGCCGCAAATGCAGCATGATCTACATCTGTTGGTGTTGTAATACTGCCGAATCTATTGTTGAATGTTCCTATGCTATTATAAAATATATTTCTAGAATCGGCAGCAGGTTCTTTTAATTCAGTAGATCCAATAGTATCTGGCATGCCACCTAATGATCCCTGCAAGCCAGTTGTAAGCTCTGTATACCCTATAGCAGCATCAATCATCTGATCAGCACCAATGACATTATCAGCAACCATAGCACTTGAACCTATGGCATCATCAGCTATATGGTAATCATGGATGGAATCATCATCTATCTGCTCTGATCCTATAACATCATCAGCGACCATAACACTACTGCCAATAGCATCATCAATGATATGCTGAGAGCCGATCACATCGTCAGCGATCTGCGAGCTGGAGCCGATAACAATACTATCCCTCAGATGTTCACTGCCGATAACATCATCAGCTATATGAGAGCTCGAGCCGACAGCATCAGCAGCAAGGTGATAATCTTCAACAGCACCACTATCTATCTGCTCAGATCCAACTACATTATCAGCAACCTGAGCACTACTGCCAATAGCATCATCATAGATGTGTTCACTTGCAATCACATCATCAGCTATCATAACACTAGATCCAATACAGTCATCAGCGATATGCTCACTGCCTATCCTATCGTCTATAATCTGATCTGAATAAGCAACAGCACCAGCAGCAAGCTCAGAAGACCCAACTGCATCAGGACCTATATCGATCATTAATACAGTTTCATCTATGATTTTTTCGCCACTGACTCTAGCATGGTGACTTACACTTGGCATATCAAACACCTAACTTTTTTAAATACTCAATTTTATGAAACCGCCTGAGTACCAAACTGCGGTACAATACCCTCAAAGCTGATAGCATAAGTACCCGCAGAAGTACCAGCAAGATTACGAAATTCAGCAGAGCCTTTCAAAACCATCACAGGAGCCTCTTTTTCACCAATCACTGAATGCATACCGGCAGCTTCCATATAGATAAAATCAACAGTTCCAGCTCTGTCCCTAATATAAAATTCTGATTCACGATCTGCAACGATATCAAGCCGAGTAACCAACAGATAACTACCTGGTCCAGTTGAATATGAAGTAATAAGCGTTCCAACATTAACACCAGTTACTCTTACAGCACGTTTAATGGAATTAGTTGGAAATTCCTCTTTGAAATAATCCTCAAAATGCGGATCATATTTCTCTTTTCTAAAAATCCTATATTTCGGCTGACTTGTATCTTCTGGCATTTTTATCTACCTCCTAAGATGTCTCCCTCCCTGTTCTAACAGGAGAAAGACCTCCAAGCGTAATTGGTCTATATGGAATAAGTTTACGTCTAAGCTTCTCAAGCGTCTCAGCCTCTGTTACCTTTTCAATAACCATTTTGTTCATAAGAATGTTCAACCAAGGGCGTAATGTACGTTCAGTTGGATTAAAAGCATGAACTGCAGGAAAGTCAAAACTTCCGTCTTTCATCAAGAAAAATTCTGTAATAAAACTAGGATAATCATATGGGCTTTCAGTATTGGTCCTAAAACCTAATTCCCTAAGAGAAGAAGTAGCAATCGGTTTCTTATCAGTACCCCATAATCTCGTATTAGGTGGTAGATTCAAATAGATATATGCACCAGTTTTTATTCCAAAAATACATTGATACAATCTGTTTGTTGCTAAAGGTTTAAGATCTTCAATGTTTCTAGGTCCATCTTCCGTATTTGAAGATACCGCTGCAGCCCATTTATATACATATCTCGCTCGTTCAGCTTGCTCAATAAAATAAAATTCTTTTTTTTCAAATTCTGGTGTTGCTAGTCGTATAAAATAGCCTTCTTCTAAAAATGTTGGCATTTTCATACCTCCATATTTTTAATACATGGTTTTATAATATCAAAAAAGTTATATGCAAGAGTTGGAGAAGGATTTAAATTTATATCAACAAGATGCCAATCATGGATGCCTTTTCTTGGTATATCATTTTTCTTCATCCTATCATGAATGGTAGAAGCTGAGACATTTTCAATATCTGCTATTTGTTGTAAAGATAAGTTTTCATCCCAATAAAACCTATCTAATTTAGTAGCATAGTTTTCTTGTGCAGATATTAGGTTATCTAGCATATTTATCCCTTACTATGTTTTTTTAGGGATTTAGTGTCCCTTGTTTTCAATTAAATTGTTTAATCTGATTTTATTCGCCAAATGCCACGAAATGTGCATTTATTGCATTAGACCCCTGTGCAATAGCGTATCCACCGGTTCCACTAAGGTTATATGCAGTTAAACTTGCATAATTTCCATAGGTACCCGGAGCGGATAAACTGACAATTATAAAGCTTCCGAGTGTATATTGCTCGAAAAATATTGCTTTAATAGTGTTAAGATGTACGTCTTTAGCATGAAGAGCAGCAGAATATTGCTCTATGTGTACATACCCCTGAACCAGTTTAGCACCCATACCTTTTGGCCCAGGCAGGAGTTTGTTTTCTGATTGAATTGTTACTGTAACTGTCATTTTATTCCTCTCCTTTTGGTTTTTCTATTTTTTTTGATTTAGTTTTTCTTGTTGTTTTCTTGGTTTCTACTTTTTCTTGTTTTTCTATTTTTTTCGGTGGTTTATAACAGTCAATAGCACAGTCATCACAGTTATATACAAGCTCGGGTCCTATATATCCACTGACTCTCATTTCTTTGCCGCATTCAGGGCAATCAACCATCTTTATTCCCCAAAAGCTAGAAATCTTGCATTAATTGTTCCAGCAGTTCGTGCAGCTGGGTATCCACCGGTACCATTAAGATTATATGCAGTCAAGCTCGCATAGTTATCATAAGTACCAGGTTCAACTAAAGAAACAATAGTGTAGCTTCCAATTGTGTGTTGTTCGATAAATAATGCCTTGATTGTATTAAGCTCGACATCGCTGTGATGTATTGCCTCTTTAGCAGGACCAAGCGATAAATGTCCTTGTACAACCTTTGCACCCATACCTGCTGGTCCCGGTGGCAATCTATTTGTAGAAGAAATCGTAAATGTTTTAGCCATTTAAAAACCCCTCCCTAGATCTATGTCGGGGTTTCGCTGATCAGAACTTTGCTCTTTGCCAGTGCAAAACCGAGTGGTTTTATGACATTGTAGCCTTTTGTTAGCGCATGTACTCTAAGTTTGAATGCTTCTTCCTCTGGGATGATAAGCCCCGTCTCAAAGATCACAGCTGGTTCAGACATGATGTCCATTTCGCCTTGTAGGTTTATCACTGGGAGTTTCTGCTTGCCTGCTTCAATACGGATAGCACCGCAACGCTGTGAAACATTCGGGAAAATAAACCCGAGAACACCGAGATATACATCTTCGATCACATTGTTGTTAACGAAGTCCTGCCATCCCATTGTTGCAAGATTACGATTCCAACTTTCAGCAGATGCCCCACCGGTTGTACCAAGTTGAACAAATCTTGGCCTGATTGTTGTTACACCGTATTGGTTTGCACCAGGGAACAATCCGCCATCGGATAACCCCCATGCATCCTTCACGTCTCTTTTTGCTTTAGTCATAGTCTCGCTATAAGCTGTTAAAAACTCTGGGAACTCTTTCTTTATTTTGGCATATTCCATTATTACGGGTGTTGACATATTTTTTTCCTCCTATACAACAATAACTCTTTCTTTTACTCCTAATGGGTTATCACTAAGTACCCCTTTTTCTCCTCCTTTCTTTGTTCTCGCAGCGGGGGTATACCTTGTTCCTCTAACGGCTGATATACGTTCTTGAACACGTTTACCGACCTGAAAATTCGTCAGAATCCCCGGGTTAGATGAAAAAAGTTTTCCACCTAAATTAAAATTTCCCATAAGCTGACCTTTAGCTGATTGCAATTTTTCTCTAGCCATCTGTATGTTTTCTCCAACCATGCTGATCACTTCCCGATAAGTTCACGGTTCATCCGTGCGAATTTTTCGACATGTTTCGTTGGTATGTCAATTATGTTTGGTTGTCCTGTTCGGATTCTGCTTAGGATGTTGTTAAAAGTACCACGTGTATTTTCAACACCACCTGTTAACCGGCCTTTTAGTTTTGGTAACATATCCATCATTATAATTCACCAAAAAATTCTAAGAGTTGGTAGTTAATAAAATTTTTCATATAGTTTATCTTCAATTTTCTATAATGTATATAGGAGTATTTATTCCATTAGAATAAATCTCCACGTGCAGTCTTCAGCCAACTATGTGACGTATCAGCAAAGGTTTTAAGAAAAATACCTCGCCATCCATCCATATCTTCGCTTCTCTCTTCCAATAGATCAATAACAGCATCTGCACTATCAACCAATATGCCTAATCTCTCTTTTTCACCAGCAGAGATTTGAATATTTTTCCTTTGAACAGTATTTCTGATGAGGCTTCTCCATTTTATAAAATATCCCATCATATCACCCCAAATACTCTCTAACTCTAAAAACCTCCGGTTCTATCTCCAAAGATTTTTCCATCATTCCCCTTAGCAGATATAATTTCCACCAGTATTTCCGTGTAAAATATGTATTGGCACTATCTGCTAATCCGCCTACATAAAGATTAAAGGTTATCCCATGTCCCTCTGAAATATCACAATTTTTCCACAGCCATATATGTAATCTTTCATCTACATAAACAGGTTCTATTTCTCCAAGGAAAATCCCAGCTCCCTGTGCATTTAATTCCATGAATCTTTCAATAGGGGATATATTCCAAGGCACATTGGCTAAACCCAATACTCTATAATAACAAGCGTGAATTGATGAACTAATTGCGGGAGTCATTGCTGCAATTAACTCTTCATCGCTCATATCTTCAAATTCTGATCCTCGTCCATCTGGCATAATTAATTGGAAAGTTTTAAAGTTTGGTAGTTAATTACATTTACGATAGAAAGACTTTAAAATATACTATTGATATATACAGTATGGGTATCAAACAAATAAAAAATAAAGATTTTTTGTACAATGAATATAAAATTAAGAAAAAGGATATAAAACAAATTGCAAAAGAACAATATTGTGCTTATGGATCTGTTTGGTACTGGTTAAATAAATTTGAGATTAGACGTAGAGTAAAACATGGAGAAAAAATACTAAAACCAGAATTAATATCTTTAGTAAAAAAAGGTTTATCTGATTCAGAAATTGCTTCATATTTTGATGTTACTAAGCATGGAGTGCAAGAAAAAAGATTAAATTTAGGAATAAGAAGTGGTGTTACGTATAATAGAAAATTACCAAAATATAATCTATCTCATTTTGAAAAAGGATTTCTAATAGGATTTTTAGAAGGAGAAGGAAATATAGGTCTTCATTTTATGAAAAATAGAAGTAATCAACTTGTTCCAGAGATTGGATTTACTAATACAGATCTTGATTTAATAAAAAAAATTCAGAATATGGTTGGGGGAACTTTGAGGAAAGAAAAAAGAAGAAAAGAAGAGTGGTCTGATATTTATCGTCTTAGGATATTTGGAATTAAAAATATCTTAGCATTGTTACAAATATTAGAACCATATTTAATTTCTAAAAAAGATGTTGCTCAAGAAGTAATTGCTTTTTGTAAGTCTAGATTGGAAACATTAGGTACTAATATTGGATATTCTATTAATGATTTTGAGATATACAAGAAAGTTAAAGAATTAAATAAAAGAGGAGAGAAAAAATGTCAATTTATGATATTATTATAGTTGGAGGTGGAATTGGTGGAAGTATGGCTACGCTACATTCAACAGGAAAAGTTATTTTAATTGAAAAAAAGAAAAAAATTGGGTATCCGCCGAAATGCGGAGAAGGACTTATTGGAAAAGCTATCAACTCTTTCAATTTAGAGGAACACGTTAAGGATGCTAACAAATTTCATAAGATGGAATTTAATTTTCCAAATGGACGACAAAAAATACTGAAATTTCACCTCCATGAAGGATATGTTATAAATAAGGATAAATTCATACAAGGAATACTCCATGAAGCAGTTAAGAAAGATGATATCTCTTTGACTGTTAGAACAAACACAATAGCAGACTATGCTGATGGGAAAATAATTCTGAATGAAAATGAAGAGGTAACAGGAAAAATAATAATTGCTGCAGATGGGATTTTTTCTAATATCGGTAGAAAAACAGGAATGACATCCCCACTTAAACCAGAGGATGTACATACATGTGCACAATATACTCTAAAAGGATATTTCGACTCAGATGCTATAAAAATTTTTTTAGGGGAACCATATGCACCCAATGGATATGCATGGATTTTCCCAAAAAGTACTAAAATTGCAAATGTTGGACTGGGGATTCAAGGATCTTTACATCTCAATGTTAAAGAACAGTTAGACTGGTTTATAAACGATTATTATTCTGAGGCCACAAAAGGAAATTTTTTTACGGCGCCTGTCTGTCTTGCACAACCTGCTAAACAATGTGTAAAAGATAATATTATACTTGTTGGTGATGCAGCACGTTTTACACAGGCATGTTCCGGTGGGGGGATAGCCAATGCACTGTTGAGTGGTAAAACAGCTGGAGAAGTAGCATCAAAATATTTGAAGGGGGAAACAAACCTTAACACATATCAACATCTTATGTATACGCAGCTATACCCAAAGCTGATAAGAGCCTATAAATTTAAACAGAAAATCATGAAAGATGGTGGAATGGATAAATTCTATAGGATGGTTACATGGGTACTCTATTTTCATAAAATTTTTCCAAAGTTTATTGAAGAACATGCTTTCAGTAAAATTAGATTTTAAATAGTGTGAGTCTAATGTTAGAAAAAATTAGAAACTGGTTGCAGATCTTCAGAGCACATACAGCACCTGCTTTTGTCATTTTGATGTTGGGAAGTTACCTTATTGGTGGGGGTAAATTATTTTCATTACCTGCTTTTGCTATTTTTGTTTTTGCTATATTGATACATTTTTGGGTATCTGGACATAACAGCCTTATGGACTCATGCATTGTTTCTGAAATAGGCTCATTATCATATGATGTATTAGATAAAAATAAAAAAAATCATCCTCTCATAGCAGGTAATATACAACTTTCAACAGCTCATAAAATAATACATATGGGACTTGTTGTAATTCTTTGTTTTGGTATGCTTTTTTCTCTTTATGGATCTGGGAATACCGTGTTGTCGCTCGTATTTTTTATAATATTTATTGTCACTGGTTATGCATATAACTGTGGATTATCTAAAGTGACGGTATGGAAATTTTTACCAAGCTCAATTTGTTTCACTGCTCTCTGTGGTTATACCTATTTTATTATAGCAAATGAGCCAAATGAATTATTTTTTTTGATGTTAATTTATGTTTTCTTAACAGGAATTTTTGAAATCGGTGTTGAAGGAGAACAAAAAGATATTGAAACAAATCAAATAAATCTTTTACGATTTCTCGGAACTAAGACTACTAAAACCAAAATTTTTATGTCCCTCTCAAGCAAAATATGGAGTTGGAGTATAAAACTGTCCAATATCGCAGTTGGTTTTTATATACTCTGGATATTAGATTTTAATACTATTTCTTATCTTTTTTTCATCTTTTTTGCAATGTTGGCCCTAGTTTTTGCAATAATGATAATTGAGAGTAAGGACTGGGGGCGAAATAAAAAACTTCGTTTCTATGGTCTTGAAGAGGTATGTACTGTCTATCTTCTCCCGAGCGTATTAATACCAGTTATAGGATTGTTGGAAGTAATTATGCTTATGTTATTCGGCGTAGTTTACTTCATAACACTTAATAAGATTAATTGGGGAACTGTATTTGCACCTAAAGTATGATCAACCTATGCGACCTGAATAAGATTCTTTTTTCTTGAATTTAAGATTAAGAAGAAAACCAATAATTATCATCAAAATAGCATACCATTCATGACCAAGAAGATCATAAACATCAAAACCGCCCCAGACATACAGATGTTCGATAAGAAGAAACGCACCACCAATTATCAAAAAAGCTGAGAGAAGTTTTTTTATATACTTCCAATCTAGTTTCTTGTCCATATCATCCCAGTATTCTTCTCGTAATCTCTTTTATCCTTTTAGAAAGTACCTCTCCAGGCAGACCATAAGTGTAACCACAACACCCCTCGCTTTCATAGACAACATGAGCGTAATTATCAGTAATATTCCAAGCAATTAATTTCTTACCAGCAGCACCGACAGACATGGCAAGTTCGGAGCTTGGTACTACAAGGTCATGCTCACTGATTAATCCACGAACATTTATCGGAAACATCATTATGCCTTCTTTTACTGCATGAGCGAACGATATACCTGCTTGTGCGCATCGGTCTCTACATTGTTCTATCATTTTATCTTCAGGCATTTTAATCGCCTTTTTTCTTTTTTTCTTCTTCGAGCATTTCTATTCTTCTCTTCTGACGCATAAAAAAAGGATTATGGCTACATTTCAATATCTCTGTTTTTATTCCAAATCTACTTTTCCACAATTCTCCACTTGCTGCTTCCTTCTCTCCTTTGTTCCAATAGTTTTCTGCTAGATCAATGTTATCAGATATTTGTTTGAGATCGGCATTGCAAAAATCTTGAACAGCGTTAATCGCAACTCTCAAAAAATCAAAATCCTTTTTTGTAAATGGTACAACGGGCTCTTCACTTATAATCTCTTTTTGAAAAATCTCCAATCTATCTAATAGAATAATGGCATCACGTGCACAAGCACATTCTTTACTCATGATATCAGAAAGACTAAGGCTTGGTAGTTAAAAATATTTACTATGGAAGATTCTTACCGATTTTCTCTTTAATAATAGGGAAAAGCTGGCTATAAATCTCTTTACTTAAAAGTTCAAAATCAGAGAGCCAACCGGATTCAGTATTATGTGGGCTGGTCACGGTTAATTTACCTTCCGCCCATGCATCAAGAGGAGTATACCGTTCTTTCCATTCTCTACCATCATATTCACGCAAGATCTCTCCTTTGATCATATTTAGCATTGTATTAAGCTCGCACCATACCGTAGTATTCGCCTCGGCATTTTCCAGCATAACTGCTTTGCCATCAGTTATCTTAAAATATCTCCTAATTTCCATTTTTGGAGGTTCGCTAGGTTTAGGAGTATGTGTAATATATATCTCCAGAATCATTCCACGTGTGGCTTTATATTTCTTCTGAAGATATGGAACATCTATCTCTTTATTAATAATTTTATAAATCAAATCAATTAATTTATATGCAAGTCTATAGAATATTGTTGGTTTCTCAATCATTTAAAACACCTTATTGTCTTATCAATTATCCACATATCTCCATCAGGCAACACTGGATTTCCTTTATTATTACGGTTTTTGATATCAGGATTGAATTTTATACCTCCAATATACGGTATTTTGAATTTATCAGCGACATTCTTCACTTTTATTTCATCACCAAAAGATATTGTTTTTTTGCAATTGTAACATATGATTGGTTCGTCACAATAGGGGCATTTAGAGCCGACCATATTGGCAATAACGCCTAAAATTGGGATCTTATGAATAATACATGCATGTATGATGCGATGACAATCATTTAAACTAGAGATATCTGCTGTGCTTACTACAACAGCATGGAGTTTTTTAAAAAGCTCTCTCATTGTAAGCAATGAATCTCCACTACTAGGGTCCATATCCACAATAAGATATTCAATAGGACCCCATTTCACATCAAATACTGCCTGCCGAAGAAAACTGCGTTGTTGTTCACCCGGAATCGTGATGCCATGAAGGTCAGGGAATAATGTCTCAGTGGAAAAAACTTTTAATCCATTGTATTCAATTGGTAATATCTTCCGGTATTCATCTTTAGTATGTTCAAATTTTGAATTATCAATACCAAGAATAGAGTTGATATTCGGGCTTTTAATATCGGCATCTAATAATCCTATTTTATGTTTCTTAGAAAGACGAATGGCGAGATTAGCAGCGACAAGGGTTTTACCAACGCCACCTTTTCCGCTGATAGAAAGAATAGCTTCTTTTGGTTTTTTATGAATCAACATGGATTAAACTCACCAGAAATTACTTTTTCTTTTTCTTTAATTCAGTTAAAATAGCTTGTAATAGCTCATTAGTCTTCTCTGTTTCTTTCACAAGTGTTACCAGCATGGGTACAAGAGCGTCTTTGAGAGTTTGTATTCTTTTATCTACTTCCTCTCTGATATCAGATCCTAAGAGACGACTCGCTAACCCACCATTCGGCATTATTTCTCCTCCTTGTTGTTTAATTTTGGTTTTTTCTCGGTTTTCTCTATTGAAACAACTTTCGGTGGTCCTTTATGTTTACTTTCAGGTTTTGAGTTTGAAGTTGACATGGCTTTATCTACTTCTTCAAGTGTCTCCAATGTTTTTTTTGCCTCGTCTTCGCTTCGTGGCACTTCTTCACCAGCCCCACGTTGTTGTTTCATCTGGAATACAGCTTCTCTAACATAATCCTTTGCAACAGGACCGAAAGTATTAACCAACGCATCTACTTTGCGTTCTGTGCTACGGGATTTATCTAAAACAATGTCAAGAAGGATATCTAATTTTTTACGGTCCATAGCATACATCTGCTCCTGTGCAGAAACTTTCCCAGAGCTTATAATGCCAAGCTTCTCAAGTTTCTCTTTATGGTCAAATAAACGGTCAATAGGATCTTGAGCCATTTGAATTTTCATTTCAGCTACTTCTTTCTGCAAAGTACTTGTCTGAAATTGATGGAACATCTCACGTAACTCCTTATTTTCTGCATGTAAGGTTTTAACTGCTTCTGATTCACCATTTTTTTTCTGTGATTGTTGCATTATCAACATTGGAACTGTTTCAGGTCGCACTTTAATTACTTTATTGCCATCTATCGGCCATTCAACAAGCTCTTCGCTTTTACTAGGTTTTTTTTCTTCTTCTCTGCGTTTACGTTCCTCTTTGCGTTCTTCTCTCTCCTCCTCCATTTTTTTCTGTTCAGCTTCCCATCGTTTCCAAGCAAGCATCTCTTGAGGAGTAACAGTTAGAGACACTCCATCAACAATATGTGTTAATTTTTCAGGTTCTGGCTCTTTCTTAGGTTCTTCTAACTCTCTTTCAAGAAGCTTTCTTTCTTTACGTAATCTCAAAAGATTCAAAGTACGCATTTCGTCTTTAATAGTTCTCTCCATTTCATCCTCAATAGCGGTTTTAAACTCTTTCTCATCTTCTTTCTTCTTCTCAGGTGCTTTCTCTTCTTTCTTATCTGCTTCAAGAACGTCCTCGATATCGGCGATATCCATATGTGCAGCCCAATTCTTCAAAATAAGATTTCTTTGAGAAACAGGTATGTCCGCAAGACGAAGAGCCTCAGAAAGCGATTGAATACTATCTTTTTTATCTCCAAGATGCCGACTTACCATCCTGACAATAGCCGGGCGTTTTTTAGAAAGAGTTGCCTCGGCAATTATTTTATCCAATGTCTCTGCTTCATCAAGATATTCATCTGGCACCTGTGTTATTGGTTCTTTTATTTTTTTATCTTCACCAGATTCAACTTTATGCTCTTCAGCGTCTTTTCTCCTTATAGCCTTTGGATTCTTTGGACAATCCCATCGATAATGACGCATCAATGCAGCTTGTCCTTCAGGCGTATTGGGAAATTCCTGCCCACAACCATATTTACATATTGGCATATTATCCAACCTTAAATATTGAATGCAATTATTAACTTTTCCAATCAATTAGCTCAATTAATCAATTTAGCAAACGATTTACATAACTAACACCCTGTTTAGCTATTAACTGTTTGATAACAAAAAATTTTAACCACCAATGTTTACTACCAATATATGAAAATAGCATCGACATTAGAAAATGTTTTTGATGGAATAATAGGAGCACCAGTTGTAATCCAAACAAAAAAAGACTTTTTATCTGAGCTTTTTCCGTTTTTAAATCAATTGAACCTGTCGTTTAGACGAATGCCTCTTTTTAATATGGCTAGTGCTTTTCTGACGAGAAATACATTAGATCAAATAGCGGACTTGGATTTTATAGAAAAAATATATGTTGACTGGCCAGTTAAAATACCGGAATTGCCTATAGGCTTCTCTATATCTGATTTTGTTGCACATCCGGGATTGCTAGGTTTAAACATGTTGCAATCCAATATGAGAAAAAGAGTTGAAGTAAGAGCCGAATGGATACCAACAGCAGAATCACGAAGATATCTCGGAGTTGATGCAGCAAAACGAGAAGGCGTTACTGGTTTTGGAGTAAGAGTTGCAGTTGTAGATAGTGATGCATCTGCAAGAGCAGCAAATCATAGACAATTTATGGGTAAATCTGTTGAACGATACACCCTAAGAGCCGCTTTTCAGACAGATACAAATGGACATGGAACGCATGTTGCTACAACAATCGCTGGAGGTTTATATCAGGCAATACCAAACTTTTATGTAGAAGGAATCGCACCAGATGTAAGTCTTATTATGGTTAAATGTCTCCTGACACCTCTCGGAGCGGGTAGCACCTCTGATTGTATAGAAGCTGTAAATTTAGCATTTAACAAAGGGGCTAATGTTGTAAATCTCAGCCTCGGAAGCGAAGCTACAGATCCTGATGAAGACCCATTTGTACAAGCAATTAATTCACTATCGCCTGAAAAAATTGTATGTGCAGCAAGCGGAAATGAAGGAGCTACAAAAGTTGGAAGCCCTGCAATTGCAAATAATGCTCTCGCTATCGGGGCGCTCAAAGTACGAACCGGATTAAAAGCAGATTTCAGCAATTCAGGACCAAATCTTGATTTCATAATGCCCGGTGTAAATATATTCTCAGGAATAGCACGTGAAACATTACTTGATGTAACCGGAGGGGGACCCGAAGGCTTCTCATCACTATCAGGAACCAGTATGGCAACGCCACATATGACCGGCATGGTTGCCTTAGCTATAGACCTTATGAAACGATATGAATTTACGCCCACTGTCGAAACATTCAGAGAAATTGGTAAAAATTACGGCGAATCGCATTCACAGGAATATGGTTATGGTCCTTTAACCTATGATATGATAAAACAATATGTAGAAGAAAATTTAACGTAAATATAATTAACTACCACTCTTTGAATAAATTTGAGGTATTGAAATGTTAGATATTGGACAAAGATTTAAAGTAGAGCTGTCTTCAATAGATAGAATTAAAGAAAGAATCTCTCTTGATGAATTAAAAAGTGGATTGCGGAAGCCCAAACTTTTACCTTGGGCCCCTATTGGTATTGACTCACGAGACATTCTACCAACTATAGAAGAACTGGCTCCACTTGCACATGATGTAGTTCCTTGGATGCAGCACGCAGCAGCTAATCTCGCAGTTCTCAGCGGAGCTGCTGAAGATTACGCCAGAGCGGGATCTCAAATAGCCGTAGCAGCTGGTGATCCATATATCCCCGGTGTTAGCACCACTGGAATATCTACAGTAAGTGTATCTGGAGATACAATGAGAAGTCAAGGATATGGACAAGCGGTGCTCGGAGATTCCGTTTTTAACATACCTGCAGGTGGAAAAAAAACACTTGTTACAAGTAACTCGTTGGGATGGGCTTCAATCTCAGATATTGGAACTGGCATCCAATGGGTTATGAATCTTATGAACTGGCTAAACCTGGCAAGATCGCCTATTGGCGATAAACTAAGATTTTCATCCACAAATGCTATGGTAGCCCCGCAATTCGTAATGGTATCCACAGTAATTCCAACTCCTTTACATATGCTCACACTTGGTATCCAATCAGATAAGACACAAACAATGTCATTAACAGGAAGATCCGCAAGCAATTATACGCAAGATTTATTTAATTTAGATATAGAGGCCCCAGAAGGTGAATCTGTTATGACTATCTTTGTAAGAGGAATCCCTATAGTTATACCTTACGTGCTTGAAATGCAACCAGAGGATGATACTCAATCTTCAATTACTACCCTGTACACACAACCAATGTAATATCTGTGGTTATATGGTTTCAATACTCGGATTAGGGCCAGAGGTTTAACAAATCAAGGTGTATGATATGCATAATGTTGTTAGTAAACTGTTTGGATTATACTCACCGCTAACAGCGGGAGTAGAACGTGTTGAAGTCACCCCCATTGAAAAAAACATAACGACAACCCTCCCTTTGAATCTGGAAACGTTGATGGCCACCGCCAATCTCACCGCTATGGATGCAGACGGAAGAACGTGGTGGAGCGACCTGCAGAAAACAATGGACCGTTTCAACTGGGAGATAAGAGACCTTGGGATACTCGGTGCCGGCGGATGCTCATGGGCTGGCGGGATCTCCGTGATGAACTATCGGCTCCTACAACCAACTTTGGGGGCACTCAATGCAAACATATATAGAGACAACGACATCATCGGAACAATAACGGACTATGGCCGGTGGAACGGACCACGTGGATGGGACGATATCAAACAAATCATAGTCGGTGTATTGACACTGCCAACGAACCACAATATGGGGGCGTTTCTATCATATTTCTCAGAGAATCTCCCCTCAATACCGTTTATGGGCGAATGGCCACTTCCAACATTCAGTACAGACAAATCTGGAGTTTTCGCAACAACTTCATCACTTTTCACCTATACAACAAGACCACGACTAATCACACCAGTCAGCTTCGACATAAATGTGGTTTCTCCAACCAAAAAAACTGTCTGGATGTCTATATTGACAACAGACCGGAGAGAAATCACAGGAACAGAGATCCTCTTAGAAGGAGCCGAAGCTTACCATATTAACTCTGGTTTTATCAGAGTGCCACCATCGGGACACGTTGAAATAACACCAGTCGATATGGAAGGCGGTGCAGCAATATCAAATGTAGTCATCGGAGTATAATATGACTTCAATACTCGGATTCGGTATTATAGATCCTAAAAAATTTTTTACTACATTTCGAGCTAAACGACCTGAAATGTTGGCTAGAGGTGTCACTATGGCAATCTGGCCACTGGTTGAAAGTTTGATAAAAGAACGTATATTGAATCTTGGATTTTTTAAATAATATTTATTGAAATAACTTATTAATTCTATATCATATCTTATGTTACTATTTGTTTTAATTGATTGTCTTATAATTGGTTATTTGAATTTAATTTAAAAATTGTTTAATTCGTGAATGCTTTTATGAACACTTTGTGAACACTTAATGAATGCTTTTAACAGAAGTAACGTGAACACAGTGAACACTTTGCGTATATACACACAGACGTATCTATATATTATAACACTTTTTTTATTAGAAAATAAGGGTGAATAAAAACGGAAGTGTTCATAGTGTTCACTCCTCGAAGAAAAGTGTTCACGAAAGTGTTCACGAAGTGTTCACCGTAGTATTCACTTTGTACGATTAAACCTTTACAAAATTAAGTCATCACCTTAACTGGTCATTTGATATCTTCGGTAATAATTTTCAAGTTTTTTAATATTTTTTTCATCTCTCAATAATAAAACAGTTCCATTATTCATTCTTTTGGTTTTCAAATGAAATTTTTTATGCAATATATATCCGATCCGCTGTCGTTTCTTTTTTCCTTCCTCAATATCAAGATCCCATCCACAATGTTCTGCAATATCGCTATAGCTTATACTTTCTGGAGCATCATCAAGGGTTTCAAGAGTTTCAGCATTATAAATAGCTTTTAATATCAGATATTCGTCTGTGTCTTGTAATTCCTCGATAAGTTCTTGTTTTCGTTCATATATAAAATCAAGAATATGTTGATAGTCTATCCCGATATGATGTGCAATCTGAATGAGGCATCCAAAAATTTCCCTGTCTCTACCCTCTAATGGAAAATCAATTGGTAACGGTTCTGGATCATTAAATTTATAACGGTAATTCAAAAGTATATTTTGAAGCTCATTGAGATCATCCTGTATATATTCCAATTCTGGTATTTCAGGGTAGAATTGCTCCATTTTAAACACAATACATCGACTTAATAGGGCATAATCTCGCCCTCCTCTTTCTCCTGCAAATACTTTAAAACCGTAATTGCTATATTCTTTCGTTTCGTCTTGGTTTTCTTTATCGGCAGTGGCATAAACACTTCCTCTTCGGTAGCTTGGTTTTAAAAAATCAAGGTATCTTCTTCCATCTTCGGTTCTTTTATCGATTTTATTATCAATTTCATCAATAAGTATCCCTGCTTGAAACTTATCTGTATATCGGCACATGCACGGAAATGTCACTCCTGTTGTATGAATCATTTGATATCCTAGTTCACGCAAAAGATCTAACCCTCTAGTTTTGCCACTTTCTACCAATCCTAAAAACATAAGAAAACAGATTGTACCAAAACTCTCACGTTTATATGATGCTATTATCCACAGAGCATACAAATCATATAGGATTTCTTCAGGAAAAACAATACATTTTTTTATAGTTTTTTTCAAATCATCGTAGACAAGTATCATGCTGATTTCATCTTGTGGGATATCTTTCCATGTTGGCAGTTTCCATCTTTTCGTATTAATTTTGCCAGTAACTATTTCAAATTGTGAGTTTCTATCACAACTGAGACAATGACTTGGTTGTTCCTCTGCTGTGGAAATAGCGTAACATTTAAGGCATCTCCATTGATTTGGTTCAACTATTTCAAAAACTTTTTCTTTCAACCAATCGACTTCTTCTCCTTTTGTTATCATCTCCAGTTCTTGTTTATTCGGTGGATTTATTTTTTCTTTGACGATAAGCCATTTTGGTTCATGATTGTTTAATATGGGTTCTCTCGCTAGGATTTTTGCTGATGGGGTAAATTTTTGTTTAGTGACTTTGTTCATTAGCCCCACCCTCCTCTATTTTGATGATAAATTGCTTTCCTATCCGCTTATTTCCATCGTTTCGTTTAATATAGATAAAAAAGTCGTCTTCTCTTTCGATAATACCACGAAGAACACGAATTTCATTGCCTTCTTTGAAAACTATTTTCTGTTCACTAACATCTGGCATATGACACCTGCATCCCGTATAAAAAAACGGGAAATATGTGAATTGTTTATTTGATTATAAATGTTTTTAAATCTCAATAAATAAATTATTAATAGTCAATTAGCATTTAGTAATTGTGGGCCTATAGGCAACCCTTGAACCAACTCCAAAAAAGTTAACTTGGTAAGCTCCTATGATTCTCGCCTTCCAACGAGTATCTGCTTTTGCAGGTTCATAGGACTTATCCATCGTAAATATATGCCAAATACCTGAGAGGGATCGTCTCTTTGCATATGCGATGTAAAATCAAGGTTCTCGCCGGGCATACCATCATTCATCTTCTCGAAATTATTAAATAGAGATATTTCAATTACGTTGCCGGTGGTGAGTTATTAAAATCCTTATATATACGAACCCCCCATATTGCGAATCAGGATATGGGAGATGTTGCAGATGGATAAGCAGTTTTTTAAAAGAAGACAAACATCAGATAGGGATAGCGCCCAATGTCGCATTTGGCCCAGGGAAGCTTAGCATAGGCGATATGCCAATTTACGCTCAAGGAACAGGATTCAGCGAACAGCCGACAATTATGCATTATTTAACCAATGGATATGAATGCCTGCTTACACAATATGATCTTTGGGCTTTAAACACATTAATCAATTTAATCAGAGAACATAGAGTTGTTTTTGTACCATATGTACCACTAGATCATAGTCATCTTCAACCAGTGCTTGGTGAAAAACTTACTGCAGCTACATATATTGTAGCTATGTGCAAATATGGTTTAAATCAGTTAAATAGAGCAGGTTTTAAAAACGCTACATATATTTATCACGGTGTTGATTGCAATACATATAAAAATCTTATTAGTGACAAATACCCAAAGGAACGTATTAGAAATGAACTTGGGCATGAATCCGACTCATTTATCATAGGCCTTGTAAAGATGAATAAAGGATTGAGATCTGCACTGCCAAGACAACTTGAAATAATAAAAATGTTTATTGAGCAAAATCCAGATATCAAAACAAGGATATATCTCCATACTGAACTTAATTCCCGAAGTGGGTATCATCTTACAACTGTATTAAAAATGCTTGGTCTCACAGAGATAGTACGAGTGGCTAACGAGTACATATATTTTGCAGGGGGATACGCTGATATCGCTATGGCCAAGATGTACAATGCTTGTGATGTGACAATGGCTTGTACACTTAGTGAAGGATTCGGGATGCCCGTTATTGAATCTATGGCCTGTGGAACACCAGTTGTTGCAGGAAATTACACATCAATGACAGAATTAGTTAAACCAGTGGCACCTGAGATGTTAGTCGATCCAATTACTACTGTTTGGCAGCAGGTACCTGCTAGATACTTCTTAGCTGATATGGACAAGGGCGTTGAAGCATTGGAGAAAGTAGCAAATACTGATCCATCATATTATACTAAAAAGCTTACAGAATATACCAAAAAAACATTTGATTGGACCACCGCTATTGGACCGCAATGGAAACAATTTTTCAAAGAAATATTCCCAAATTATATCGAGGAGAACTGTTTAAAAATACCAGACCCATCAGAGTATCTTAAAAAGAGAGCAAAACCGTTGGAGATAACGGTATGAGCTGCAAGCTCTGTCGTCCAATCACTAAAAAGACAAAATGGTATTATCAAGATGACAAAATAACAATTCTAAATTGCGACAGATGTATAATACCAATGTGGATATGGCACAAGCATCAAAAAAACCTCACGGAAGATGAAATAAAATATGGAAGAGATAAATGCCGAAAGATATTTGGAGATAATATTACATTCAGAAAACCAAGATTGAACCTAGATCATTATCATGAGCATGTAATAAGGAGATAATTAATATGAACATAACCTGGTTAGCAGATTATAATTTTTTATCCACCCTCGCTGGTGGAGCAGAAATGAGCGACAGAGAAGCATATCTCTATGGATTGAAAAAAGGACATAACATGCAATTGGTCAATCCTGAGACAGCAAAAGGTGCATCAATTGGATTAACAGACTTATTTGTGATAAGCAATGCAGTGCGATTCAATTTCAACTGGATTATGCAATCAGTTAGCACTAAACCGTACATGGCATATCTCCATGATTATTGGCCGCTCTGTAAATATCGCCTGTTTTATCCAATGCAAGAAAAATGTAAAAAAACTAAAAATCTTGATGTTACAAAACAACTTTTGTTAAATAGCGTGTTGAATATTTTCCTTTCTCCGTTACATTTTGATGCATGGACTTTCGCTATTCCAGAGTTGAAAGATCATCCACATCACATCCATCCTTCACCCGTCAATATTGACTTGTTCAAACCAATAGAGAATGTTAAACGCAATCCAAAAGCGGGAATAGTTGTAAGTGCTATGGAGTTTAAAGGATTTAGCAATACTGTTGAATATTGCAAGAAACATATCGAACTGACATTTACATTCTGTGGTGGATTACCAAACAATGCTAAATTGCCTCCAAACTGTGCTCATATCGGGAATATCCCTACTGATAAAATGCCAGGTATGTATGCACAGGCAAGTTACTATGTTGAACTTCCAAATACTCCACAGCCATTTAACAGAACAGTTCTTGAAGCACGACTCATGGAGATACCGCATCTAATACTAAATAAGAACATTGGTGCCATTTCATATCCTTGGTTCAAAAAGGATACTGATACAATACGAAAAAACATAAGCGAAGCAGTTCCGAAATGGTGGAAAGCAGTTGAAAAGGTGATGCAATGAAAATAATGATCATTGGTGCAGGTGTCGTTGGCACTGCCACTGGAGAAGGTTTTTCAAGAATGGGACGTGACGTTATTTTTTTTGATACAGATCCTGATAAGACAGATAAATTGAAGAAGAAAGGGTATAAAGCTTATTCTAACGAAAATTGGCCTATAGAAGAAGCGGATATTTATTTTATATGTGTTGAAGAATGGAATGTTGATAAAGTTTTTGATAAATGGCATGAAATATTCAAAAATAATCCACCAAAATATATTATTATTCGCTCTACAGTATCACTGGGTACTACGGAGAAATTACGTAGTGAATATGGTGGCATAATTGTCCATAACCCTGAGTTTCTCCGTGAACGAGATGCTTTATACGATTTCATATATCCTAACAAAATTGTTATAGGTCGTAGTCTTTTTCTTGAAGAATATGATCATTTTTTCAAATATTTGTACAAATCATTTAACGCACCGATTATATTTACGGATAGTAATACTTCTGAATTTCTGAAACTTGCAAGTAATGCAGTATTATCCTCATATATTAGCACTTGGAATCAGCTGAAGCTTATTGCGGATGCAGTAGGTATTAACAGTCATCAGATTGCAAAGATTCTAACATTAGATCCACGTATCAGTAAATACGGTACTATACATGGAAAAAAATTCGGTGGCTTTTGCCTTCCAAAAGACCTAGAGACTCTTATCAAAATAGCAAGAGAGAATAATGTTGATCCCTACCTATTAGTAACAATAAAATCAATTAATAAGGTGATGCCTGAATGAAAGTTGTGATTCCTGCAGGTGGTGAGGGGAGTCGCCTTTTCCCATATACGAATGTCATACCGAAAGCATTACTTCCAATTGATGGTAAACCGGTTATATGGTGGATAGTTCAACGACTTAAATCTCAAGGTTTTGAGGATATAATTATTTGTGTAAACCAAGAATATACCAAAAATTTTGCTCATGAGCTTAGAGATTATCCTTCAAAGATACTTATAATTCAAAATAATGCACCACTTGGCTCAGCGGGAGAGATACTTGGAGCTAAAAAAGAAATTACAGATACATTCCTGCTACATTACAGTGATGAACTTACTCCAATTAACCTTGTTGAACTTGTTGGATTTCATAACGTTAGAAAAGGCATCGGTACGCTTGGAGTTATCGAAAATGTACCTCTTGATGTTGGAATTGTAGATATAGAAAAGAACAGAATAAAGAATTTAATTGAAAAACCAATGTTGAATCGAACAGCATGGGCGGGAATAGCAGTTTTTGAACCTGAAATTTTTAATTATATCAAACTTGGTAATGATTTCGCTAGAGATATTTTTCCAAAAATAATTAACGATAAAAAAAGGTTTTATGCATATCGCTCTAATGTTTTATGGTTAGACGTAGGGAGCCTCAGTCATTATAAAAGAGCTTGCGATCTTGCTAAACAGGGAAAATTATGAATCTTATAATCGCTGGACATAGTGTCTCACATTACCGTCAGCGTATGTTAGGAGAAACTACAGCTAAATTAGGAATTAAGACTATAGCTATCGGTCCGCTACAGTGGGGAATTGAAAAATATGAGTCTTATAAAAAGAAAAGGTTTATTTTCCGTGCTTTTCCGATTGCCGGTGCTCCATCTTTTTATTCATTTACTTTTAAGAAATTAAATCGTGTAATCTCTGGTTTCAGACCTGCTACAATATATTGCATGGAGGAGCCTTTTACGCTTTTTGCCAGGGAATGTATGCGATATGCTAAGGAATATCAATGTTCTTTTTCTTTTTTCACATGGGAAAATCGCCCTGATTATAGACTAGGTGAACCATATAACAGACTAGAGCAAGATGTAATAAGAGAAGCAGATAGAATAATTTGTGGAAATAAATTAGCTAAAAAACGAATGATAAATTGTGGTGCTGAAAAAGAAAAACTAGCTGTTCTTCTACAAAGCGGAATTGATACCGATCTGTTTAAACCAGATGAAAAAATAAAGAAGGAATATGACGTTATTTATCATGGTCGTCTTGTAAGAGAAAAAGGATTGTATTTCTTAGAGACTGTTTGCAAAAAGCTTGGTATAAAACTGCTTACTGTTGGAGGACGTGGACAGTATCACGTCAAATATGGAGATGCAAAAGAATGGACAGATTATGAAAACCTCCCTGAGATTGTTAATTCAGCTCGCATAGGTGTTCAATTCCCGTTTTCTTGGCAGGGATATCAGGAACAAGGCAACTTTAGTATAGGGGAGAATATGGCTGTAGGAAATCCAGTTGTGATCAGCAACAACGGCTCTCTTCCCGATAACTATGGTGGTGCGCCTATCCCAATGGTTGATGAAGGTGATGAAGAGAAATTAAAAGAGGAAATCAAGAAATTATTAATGATGGAAGATGATGAAAGAAAAAAACTTGGAAGAGATTGTCGCAAATGGATTACAGGCAACTTGAGCCTTGAGGTTGTTGGAAAACAGTTGTTGGAGATATTGGAGTTGATATAATGAAAGAAAAAACAATGGAAAAAATATTTGTCTATGGGGGAACTATTGCTATTTGTTTATGGCTACTTATTTTTGCATTTAGAGGGATAATATGGTAAATATATTTGTTGCTGGTGGCAGTGGATTTATCGGAAAGAATCTTGTAAAGAGACTTGAGAAAGAAGGGCATGCCGTTCAGAATCTTGACATTAAGAACGGTCCTGACTGCAATGTAGCTTATTTTCCAAGAATTGAGTTCTTCATGCAGCATAACGACATTTGTTTTCATCTAGCGAATATCCCTGCACATCGTCTGAGTATCCACAGCCCACATGATATAATTTTTAATAACTATCAGACAACTTTGAACATTGCAGAATCAGTTAGACAATCAGAGAAATGCAACAAAATTATTTTCCTATCGAGTTTCGCCGTGTATGGTAAGCAAAAAACTCCTTGGACGGAATATATGCCATTGCAAGCGACAACACCCTATGGTCTTTGTAAGATACAATGTGAACAATTATTACAGAAATATCATGAATGGTACGGTATTGATATTATTATCATCCGGCCTTCCAATGTTTTCGGTGAATATGAAAAACTTCATCAGCCATACCAAGTGATACCTAAATGGTTCGATGATCTTCGCTGTGAACAACCATTAATTGTTCATGGGGAAAAAACCTCCCGTGATTTTACATATGTTGGCGATATTATCGAAGGCATAGTCAAAGCAAATGAAAAAGACGGCTATGAGATATATAACCTCTGTAGCGGCCAAACAGTTTTATTGAAAGATATTGCATATGAGATTAGCGATAAAGTAGAGATGGTGGATCTTCCACAGCATGAAACAGAAAAATGGTATGGTTCTTATGAGAAAGCTGAAAGAGAACTTGGATTTAAACCGACTAAGAATATATGGGAATGGTTAGATGAACGAAAAAGAGAAACCGAAAGAAAAAAAGTTAATGCTGAACTTGGGATGCGGAAATAAAAAAATCTCAGGGTACATAAATCAAGATATTCGTAGCTCCTGTAAGCCGGATCTTATCTGCAATGCAAACAACCTTCCATATGTAGAGAAAAGTCTTGCTCGT
>Ga0209636_10000512_pt1 | contig 38316 bp, 30 predicted proteins | sample DeeMarSWOR152_54_FD_187464 | JGI IMG/M metagenome (GOLD analysis project Ga0209636, IMG submission 187464) | Marine sediment microbial communities from White Oak River estuary, North Carolina - WOR-1-52-54 (SPAdes) (version 2) | ecosystem: Environmental > Aquatic > Marine > Intertidal zone >... | reverse complement strand
TCTGTCTTGAAGCCGCCCAGCTCGCAGCGGATGATGTAGTCTCTGGCGGCGGGCAGAGAGAGGAAGCGGTAAATACCTTCAGCCGAGGTGATCGAGGTCAAGGGCGCTGTCACAGAGCCGCTCAAGGTGACCGTAACACCGGGAAGTGCGTTGCCGTCTTCGTCAGCAACCTTGCCGTAAAGGTTTCCTGTTCTGACCTGCGCCATCAATGAACCAGCAAAAAGAAGCACAAATAAAATGCTTAAAGCTTTACGCAATCTTAGCCTCCTTTTACCCCCTTTTTAGAGGGGGAAAAGTAAAAACCCATGCCCTGGAGTGAACTTTGTCACTCCAACCATACCCGAATTCCTCTGACTATCTGCTTGATTCTCACCTCCTTTACGATTGAGTACATGCATGGATGCATTCTCCTTACATATCTTCCTATCTGTATAGCATTAAATGTGCCAGATAGGGGCTCCGTTTTATTTATAATAAAATCAACGATTTACATTTATTTTGATCAGCCTCTTCAGCATAAATCCAAAAAGCTGTATTCCTATCCAAAAATATAGAAAAAAAAGGGAACAAGGTGCGTATTGGAACTTTTCTTCACTATTTTTCCTCCAATTCATTCTTTTCCTTGAAATGTACTTCTTTATTTCATAAACTTTATTCTGACCAGATGAAGTACGTCGCGGACCTCCACATCCACTCCAAATTCTCAAGAGCTACCTCCCGCGAAATGGTCCTCGACTCCCTTGCCCATTGGGCAAAGATAAAGGGAATACAGCTTCTCGCCACAGGCGACTTTACCCACCCCGAATGGCTCTTTCTGCTCAAACAGAAACTGGAACCGACAGGAAACGGGTTCTTCCGGCTCAAAAGCATCGTTTCCCAGGAAAATGAATATCTCAGGTCCATTCCCTTCTCCAGGGAAGACGTTTCCTTTATCCTGTCCACAGAGATCAGCTTTATCTATTCCAAGAAGGGCCGGGTCAGGAAGATCCACATTCTCCTCCTCGCGCCGGATTTTGAGTCTGTTGATAAGATCAACCAGCAGCTTTCCGGATTGGGGAACCTGCGCTCAGACGGCCGTCCGATCCTGGGCATGGATGCCAAAGCCTTTGTCAAGATAGTCGCCGACCACTGTCCCCAGTGTGTGGTCATTCCCTCCCATATCTGGACACCTTGGTTTTCCCTTTTTGGTGCAAACTCCGGGTTTGACGCCATAGAGGAGTGCTTCGAGGAAATGACCCCTTTCATCTTTGCCCTGGAGACGGGGCTCTCCTCCGACCCGCCGATGAACTGGAAGCTCTCTGCTCTGGATAAATACTGCCTGGTCTCCAACTCCGACGCTCATTCGCCCTCCAAGATAGGCCGGGAAGCCAATGTCTTTGACACAGAGTTCAGTTACCCAGGCCTGGTCGATGCCATAAGATCCAAGGATCCGGATAAATTTCTGTATACGATCGAATTCTTTCCAGAAGAGGGAAAATACCACTACGACGGACACCGGAAATGCGGCGTCCTCCTCTCTCCCAGGGAAAGCATGCAGCACAACAACATCTGCCCGGTCTGCGGAAGAAAGCTCACCATCGGAGTCATGCACAGAGTGGAAGAACTGGCTGACCGCGAGCGGGCAGAATCCTCTCCTTTCAGGGTCCCCTACAAGAACCTGATACCCTTGAACGAGATCATCGCCCAGGCCCTCGAAAAAACCTCCGATTGCAAGAGCGTCTGGGATGTATACTTCCACTTCATCCATGAATTCGAGAATGAGCAGACCATCCTGACAGATGTGAACCTGGAGGAACTGACCCGCCTCACTCCGGACAGAGTCAGCATGGGTGTGGAGAGGATGAGAAAAGGAGAGGTCAAGATCATACCCGGACATGACGGCTGCTTCGGGCAGATCAGCCTCTTCGAGGAAAGCGCTGTGGAAGAGGAGGCTCAGGGACAGCTCAAACTGTTTTGATATGGAAAGAGGGGACTGGCTCTTTTTCTCAAAATATAATATCCTGCAAAAATTGTGAGAAGAAGTGGTTGTCCTTTTTTAGCTGGCCAGAATGAACAGGGATCAAGACAACTGGAGTTACTTTAAGTAACGTAAAGGCAGTAAATGATGTCACGATCTCTGTGCGGCATGGAGGTTCACTCAATCGAGGATGTCACCTGAATTATTGAGCTAATATTAATTCAGTTAAAAACTGTTTAAGCTGAAAACACAATGAAAATAGATTTCAAGAAAAACGAGTTCAGCGAGCACATCCGCCTGACTCTTCTGGCTGTGGTCATCGGCTTCATCGCCGGTCTGGCCTCCATCGCTTTTAAAGTCATGATCCACTTTTTCCAGGAACTTTTTTGGAGAGCGCCCAGCATCATCTCCGGAGTCTCTTCCCAACCCTGGTTCCTGACAGTGCTCATTCCTGCCGTCGGCGGTCTGATCATCGGCCCGATCATCTATTACGGAGCGAGAGAGGCCAAAGGCCACGGAGTGCCCGAGATCATGGAATCCTTGATCCTCCGAGCCGGAAAAGTCAGGAATCGCGTCTCCGTTATCAAAGCCCTTGCTTCATCGATATGTATCGGCTCCGGAGGCTCCACCGGCCGGGAAGGCCCCATCGTCCAGATCAGCGCCAGCCTGGCTTCCACGATAGGCCAGGTATTCCGAATAAGGATCAAAGGGATGCGGACGCTGGTCGCTGCCGGCGCAGGGGCTGGGATTGGCGCCACCTTTAACGCTCCCATCGCAGGCGCTCTTTTTGCTGTCGAGGTCATCCTGGGTGAATTCGGAATATTCTCCTTCAGCCCGATCATCATCGCTTCAGTCATCGCCACCTGGACCTCGCGGATGATCAGCGGCGATTTCTCCGCTTTCGCCGTTCCCAAATACTCTCTCATCAGCTTCTGGGAATTCGGTCCCTATGTGCTTCTGGGAATAATGAGCGGACTGGTGGCTATTCTTTTCATCAAGGTTCTCTATTTTCTCGAGGACAGTTTCGAGGCGCTGCGCATCCACCCTATCATCAAGCCAGCCATCGGCGGTCTGCTTGTCGGAGCCATCGGCCTGGGACTTCCTCAGGTATTCGGCGTCAGCTACGAGGCCATGGATGCCTGCCTGCAAAACCAGCTGGGGTTCTGGCTGGCGTTTGTCCTGATCTTCGCCAAGATCCTCAGTACATCCCTGACACTCGGGTCCGGGGGCTCGGGAGGCATCTTTGCTCCCTCTCTTTTCCTCGGAGCCATGACGGGCAATTTTATTGGCTCCGTCTTTCACAACATGGCCCCCTCCTCCATTTCATCAGCCGGAGCGTTTTCCCTGGTAGGGATGGGCGCCGTGGTTGCGGCAGCCACCCATGCTCCGATCACAGCCATCATCATCATTTTCGAGCTGACCAACGACTACAAGATCATCCTTCCCCTCATGCTTTCCTGCATCATTGCTTCCCTCATCACGGCCGGCCTCCATGAAGAATCCATTTACACCCTCAAGCTCAAACGCAGAGGTATCCTCTTCAAAGAAGGGAGAGAAGTGAACATCCTGAGGTCTTTCCCCGTCAAGGACCTCATCAGTCAAGATTATCAGGTGTTCCTGAATACAGAGCACGCCGGAAGGATCATCGACCGGGCTATCAGCGGCAAGCACCATGCCTTCCAGATCACCGATGCCTATAAGAATTATGTGGGATGTTTTTCCCTCAACCAGCTTAAAACGACCGTTTTCCACAAGGACGTCCTCGATTCTCTGATCATCGCCCAGGATCTGGCAATCTCCGGTATTCAGATCGACATCGAAGACAACCTGGAGAGGGCCATGGAAATATTCGGACGAGAGGATGTGGCAGAAATCGCTGTCGTCCAGAACAAAAAGCTCGTCGGCGTCATCAAGAGGAAGGACGCCATCGAAGCCTATAACCACGAAGTCGCCAAAAGAGAGGCGGCTTCAGGTCTGGTCCAGAAGCTGAAGTACACCCATATAGCCAAGATGATGGACATCGGCAAAGGCTACAGAATCGTAGAAACTGAAGCGCCCTCAGCCTTCTGGGACAAAAGTCTGAAAGTCCTCAACCTGAAGGCGCTCTACAGGATCGATGTCCTGCTTATCCGGAGAAAGAGCCCCCCTCAAACCATCACTCTGCCCTCTGCGGACGAAGTCATCAGAAAAGGAGACACTCTGATCCTGGCCGGCCATGCGGATAACATTCAAAAGATTTTAAAAGTGAGAAATAAAAACCAGATGAACTGAGGATTCATAAAAAATGAAGAACAAAAAAGTAACTATTCTTGCATGTCTTTTTTATACTTCTGAATAAGCTCTTCCAATTCTTTCCTTTGGCTGGGAGAAAGACGGTCATAGGTTATTTTTTTGTATCTTTCGAAGCAATCAAGTGCTTTATCTATGTCACCTTTAAGCAAATAGGCATGTCCTAAATTATAAAGGGCATTCCCAAGGCCGGGATTTAACTCCAGCGCTTTTTCCAAGCAGAAGACCGCACCATCTAAATGGCCGGCAAGAAGGTAGGTCCCTCCAAGACCGTTGTAAGCCATATCATACTCAGGATCGAGCTCAATGGCCTTTCTGTAACTGTCAAGGGCGTTTTGAAAAGTTCTCGGATTTTTGGTTTTCTTATAATCCAAGAAATAGATATTTCCGAGATTATTGTGGGCCACAGGATAATCACCGTCCAAAGCGATGGCTTCTTGAAAAGCTTCAACTGCCTTGTGCTGCTCTCCCCTGCTCACGTAGGCCATTCCAACGCTGTTCCATATTTCAGGATCAAACCACATCCTGTGATACTCTTTTTTTTCAAAAACATCTATGACGGCATCATATTGACTCGCTTGAAGAAGATAGCTGACATAGGTAAAAAAGATCTCGTAGCTTGAAGGCAGATTATCGAGCGCCAACCTCAAAACTTCCAGGGCATTATTCAACTCTCCCTTATCTTTATATATTTTAGCGAGATTCAAGTAGGACGTGTCCACATCCTTATTCTCTGTGATGATCTCTCTCAGCAGATTTATCGCTTCTTCTACTTTTCCAGCTTGGTAGAGGTTCAAAGCCTCAGAAGATTTATTATGATAAGGGAGGAGAATCTTGATATCGCTCTCGCGAGTAAAATTCTCCTTCTTTATCACCTGGCGGCTCGAGATGTATCCTAAACTCTTTAATTTTTGAACGGCTTCCCTATCAATCCTTTGATTCTCTTCTTGTTCTGGTCGGGATTGATCGCTGATGATCGACGCCAACTTGGTTTTATACCTGTCTAATTTTCTCTTCTCGGCCAGGTTTATCAGCTCATCAAAATCCTTGTCCAGATCATAGACCTCAGGAATAGGGGAATCAATAAACTTTTCCCCGCCAGAGATATATCCTCTTAAGGGTGCCCATCCTCTGCTGTAGTAGGGATACAGGGATTCAAAATAGACAGGCCTTTCTGACAACTTTTTTCCCCTGAGAAGAGGCAGAAGAGAGGAGCCTTGAAGAAAAGACGGCTTCTCAACATGTAAAATGTCACACGCTGTCGGAAAAATATCTATATGACCGACGGTTTGATTCACTTGATTGTTCACTATCCCAGGAATACAGATAATAAGTGGAACCCATATCGTGCTGTTATAGGCAAAATACCCATGTGTCTCTTCTCCATGCTCTCCCAATGATTCCCCGTGATCCGCCGTGAAAACAATCACAGTTTTCTCAAACATATCTTGGTTTTTTAAATAACTCAAAATCTCTCCCAGAGAAAAATCCACATAAGCCACCTCTCCGTCATAGGGATGATCTTTGAACTCTGACCTGAAAGGCTCGGGAGATTCATAAGGAGTATGAGGATCAAAACAATGAATCCAGAGGAACCAAGGCCCTTTTTGCACACTCAGCCACTCAATGGCAGAGCTCATGACCTTGCCGGCTTTACGTTCTATGTAAAAAGGACTTTGAAAATTCTGGTTTCCGTAATCATCATCATAGAAATCAAATCCCTGATTCAGCCCGAACCTCATATCAAGTGGGTATGCTCCAATAACAGCTCCAGTCGCATAGCCGTGGCCTTTCAAATGCTCGGCCAGGGTTAAGAATTCCTCCCTTACCACGAAATTCGAGTTATCATGTACGCCATGAGAGAGAGGCGTCATTCCGACAAGAATATTTGTATGAGAAGGCAAAGTAGTTGAAGTGTGGGCAAAAGCGTTCTTGAACAAGGTCCCTCTTTCAGCCAGACTATCCATATTTGGTGTTTTCACATTATTGCTGCCATAGCAACCCAACCTGTCGGCTCTCAAGGTGTCTATGGTGATCAGGAGCAAATTCAGGGAAGCGTCTTCTTTTCTTGTTGAGGAGAAAGGAGATGATTGAACAAATAACGAGAAGAGAAGAAAGAGAAACAAAAGAAAAAGAAAAAAGCGACTCTTCACTAACTCATCTATCCTCTTCTCCATCGATCGTGTTCAAGAATCGCAAAAACTTATGATTCAAGGCTACTCAAAGGTAGCCAATACGTTACAATCAGGTAGGGACAAAGCTGCTGGAGGCCGTATTGAGTCAAACACTTCTTTCACCAAGGGAAAAAAATTTGCGCTAATTCTCTTCATGTCTGCTTCTTTTCTTTTCATTGCAGGAAGAGATTGTTCTCAGGATCACTGGAGAAAATTCTCACTTTCCTGACTTTCATCAACTCTCTCACAAGTTCTTCATATATTTTGATTTTAGCATCACAAAATCTAAAAATAAAGCTTGCCCCCCGTGCAAGAAACGGAAAACTCTGACCTTTCTATGCTGGTGGCAAGGTCAGGCAGCGGGCAGTTCAGATTTCCGGTCATCCGTATTGGTTTCTCCTAATAAAAAAAAGGCCAGGCCCATTTTTTGCTTTTTTCTTGGGATAATTCTGTTTTAAGAGAAGCCCGGCCCTTTTTTACATGAAAGAATAGCGCCGCTCAGGAAGAAGAGGACGAGCGGTGCGGTAACAGACGGACATAATCCGTGACAGGACCTATCCTCGCGTTCACTCGGCCATCTTGAGGAGCCCCCTTTCCTTGACAAGACCCAAGCCAAACCTTATATTAAAGCTAAATGGCTAATGAGGAGTGAGTCATGGAAATAGAGATGAAGATCAAGGGTCTTGTCGTTGATCCCATTTCCAAAATGCCCATCGTTGTCCTCGAGGATCTCAACAGCGAACGGATCCTCCCTATCTGGATCGGAGTCTTCGAAGCCAATGCTATCGCCCTTAAAATCGAGGACATCTCCACCCCTCGCCCCATGACCCATGACCTGGTCAAGAATTTCCTGGACAAGCTCAATATATCGGTCGAAAAGATAGTCGTCAACGACGTCAGGGATAACACTTTTTACGCCTTGATCTACTGCCGCTACAACGACCAAGTAATCACCATCGACTCCCGTCCCTCTGATGCAATCGCCCTGTCCCTGAGAGTGGAAGCCCCCATATTCGTCGAAGAGGATGTAGTGAAAAAAGCCCACAGTCTGAAATTCGACGAGAATCTTGAGGGCTCAGAAAAGCTCAAGAAGTGGCTGGAAAACTTGAAGCCTGAAAACTTCGGCAAATACAAAATGTAACATGTAACAGAGGGTCAGGGCTCGACATTAGACATATTCCCCACTCGATAATCTTTTAAAATATTCTTTTTAAAAAGAAAACAATACTTTATGGAGAAGGGAAAAGTCAGTTAAAAAAAGGCGAGGTCCTTTTTCTCTTTTTCAACCAGAAGGCCAAACCGACAAAGTCTGATCCCAGATTTGTGTCTAATGTCGAGCCCTGACCCCTTTATGTCCTCAGCGTGAACAAGAGGTAGAGTCCGGTCAGACCGAAAATCAGGTTAGGACCCCAGGCGCTCAGAAAAGAATTCAGATAATTCACATATCCCATGCCCTGGAAAACCGCAACCGCTCCCCAGTAGACCATGGCTATCAATATGCTCAAACCGATTCCCACCAGAGTCCCCCGCCTTCCAAGAGAAAAAGCGAAAGGAATGCCGATGATGGTCATGATCAGACAGATAAAAGGAAAAGATATCTTATAATCCAGATCCACCCTGAACCTGACTGTGTCGAAGTTTCTCTCTTCAAGCTCTCTGATATACTTCCTGAGCTCACCGTAGCTCATCTGGTCAGGCTCCTTCCATTCCTTCAGGAAATAGCTCTTATCCTCCTGGATGGGAAGAGCTATCTCCTCTTTCTTGTCATATCCGGTCATCTTTCCGCCGGAAAAGTCCCGGGACCAGTACTGCTCCAAGTCAATCTGTCCGTCTTTCAGATAGGCCCGTTCAGAATAGATCCTCCTCCTGAGCATCCAGGTGGATGAATCGAAATCATAGACCGAGAGCTGATTGAAGGCTGACTTCTCCGGGTCAAAATAATTATAATGAAAAATCCTGTCATTCTCCTTGCCCAGCACCCAGCGGCGGTCCAGGTAATGGTAACTGCGCGCCGGGCGGTCGTTGATCCGGTTCCAGACTTCTTCCGCCCTCCTGTTGGCAAAGGGAAGAATATTCTCCTGGATATAAAAGGAAAAAAAACTCACCAGGATGGCCATGAAAAGGACGGGAAGGATGATGCGGTAAAGGCTCATACCGCAGGCCTTCATCGCTGTGACCTCGTTAAACTTGGTCAGGAGACCCAAAGTCAAAAGAGCTGTGGTCAAAGCAGAGATCGGCAGAATGAAATAGATGAATTCCGGTATGCTGTAACGGATGAAGTCGAAAAGCATCCCGAGGGATTTGTTGTGCTCATAGACATTATCGAGACGTTCAAAAAAGGTCACTATCACCGTGATCAAAAGCAGGCTGAAAAAAATGAGAAAAAAAATGGCCAGGTATTTCCTGATGATATACCGATCCAGGATATTGGGAAAGGGCAGGGCGAGACGAGGGAATCTTGAGGAGACTTTCTTTTTCTTGGCTGAGACGGTCTCCTTTCCTCTTCTCTTTAAAAAAATGGAAAGAGAAAAAAAGCGTGTTTCCTGTAAGGATCTCAAGAATAAATACACTCCGATCAGAAACAGCAGGATATTCGGTCCCCACATCCCCAGCCAAGGAGAGATCTTGCCATCCATGGCCATTTGTTCCCCTGCTGTGATCAAAACATAATAAACCAAGATTATGCCGATGCTTATGGTAAAGCCGCTGGTCCTGCCTCCCTTTTTTGTCGAAGCCCCGAGCGGAAGACCCAGAAACCCGAATATCACGCAGACAAAAGGGAGTGCAAACTTCTTATGGACCTCTACCCAGTATGAGAGGTGATCCTTCAGCCTCCGCTGATAGGTGAATTCTTTTTTTTCAGATTCTTCCCGTTCTTCTGCCAGCTTGATCAAATCCTGCTGAGCGGTCTCGATATCGGCCAAGAGCTCCTTGATATCCTTTTCTCTGGCTCCTTTTTTCATGGAGATAGAAGTGAAGAGGCTTTCAATGTCGATCTCTTCCTCATCCTTCTCAAAAGTCGTCACTCCGTACTTCTCGGGTTCGGCAGGAGAATAGGAATGGAGAGTCCCGTTGAAAAGCTCAAGAATGGCTCTCCGTGCTTCCGGGAAGAAGTTCAGCCCTCCCCTCTCCGCAGTGATGACCCTCGGCTCCTCCTTCGGGTCGCTGAAGTAGACAAATATATTCTCCCATTCCTGTTCCTGACTCATTCCTTGGATAAAAATGACCGCGCCGGGAATGGATTCGTTGAATTCACGGGGATGGATCCGGAACTGCACCCGGCTCAGAACAGAGCGAGAGAGGGTCTGTTTCATCCTGTAGTTGAAACGGGGAGCCAGATAAAGCGCGAAATAAGAGGTGAGCAGCCATCCGAAAAGGGAGAAGATGAGCACGGGACGAAGAAGCCTTTTGTAGCTGATCCCCAAGGTCTTAAAAGCCATGATCTCCGAGTCAGAAGAAAGACGGCTCAGCCCTCCCAAGGTGCCCATCAATACGGCCATGGGCACGGTGAACGCCAGGATAGAGGGTATCAGATAGAAAAGTATCTCCAGGACAGCTTTTAACGGAACCCCCCGCGTTATGAATATCTCCGAGAGCTGCAGAATCTGGTTCATCAGCAGGACAAAGGTGGCCAGGAGGAGGCCTATGAAGAATGGGGGGACGATCTCTTTGATGACGTAACGGTCAAAGAACTTGAACACTCTGTTTATATACCACAGAAAGACAGCAAAAAAAAGAAAGGCCCCGGGCGAATGCCCAGGGCCTTTTCAACTATCCTGAGTACTTACTGCAAACGCAATAAATGCTACTGCGCTGTCATTTCGAGCCCTAAAGGCCTAGCAATCTCTTCCAACGTCTATACATTGTCATTGCGAGCGCAGCGCGGCAATCCTTTTCCTCTAGTGTCATTGCGAGCGCAGCGCGGCAATCCCTTAAGGAAAAAATGGACCTGTTTTTGCGAAATGGCTTCTTTTCACTCGCAACGACAAATCATTTAATGCGTTTAAATCAGTACATATCTCCCGGTGGGGGAGGATACTTCGGCCCCTTTTCCTCTTCGGGAATTTCAGAGACCAAACCCTCTGTTGTCAGGAGCAAGCCAGAGATACTGGAAGCGTTCTGCAAAGCGATGCGGACCACCTTGGTCGGATCCAGGACACCTGATTTGATCAGGTTCTCGTATTTCTCTGTCAGAGCATTGAATCCCGTATCCTGTTCCTTATCTCTTACTTTCTCGACGACGATGGAGCCTTCGTAACCGGCGTTATTGGCGATCTGCCGCAGAGGCTCTTCCAGAGCTCTCTTGATGATGTTGACCCCGATCTGCATATCATCATCGAATTTCAATTTTTCGAGGATTTTCTGGCACCTTAAGAGAGCGACTCCTCCGCCCGGAACGATCCCTTCTTCAACTGCCGCCTTGGTGGCATGCATGGCGTCTTCCACTCTCGCTTTTTTCTCTTTTAGCTCTGTCTCGGTAGCCGCTCCAACCTTTATCAGGGCCACTCCGCCGACCATCTTGGCCAGCCTCTCCTGCAGCTTCTCCCGGTCATAATCAGAAGTTGTATCTTCGATCTGAGTCCTAATCTGCTTGATCCGGGCCTGAACGTCTTCCGTTTTTCCTCTTCCTTCGACGATAGTGGTGTTGTCCTTGTCGATAACCACTTTTTTGGCGTTGCCCAGCCAATCGATTCCCACGCTTTCCAGCTTGACACCGATGTCTTCGGTGATCACCTTGCCGCCGGTGAGGATGGCGATATCCTCCAGCATGGCTTTTCTTCTGTCGCCGAATCCCGGCGCCTTGACAGCAGCGCACATGAAGGTTCCTTTGAGCTTGTTGACGACCAACGTGGCCAGGGCTTCGCCCTCGACCTCCTCGGCGATGACCAGCAGGGGTCTTCCCATCTTGGCCACGTTCTCGAGAAGAGGCAAAAGGTCTCTCAAGTTGCTGATCTTCTTCTCATGAAGAAGAATGACCGGCTCCTCCAGGACGCATTCCATCCTGTCCGGGTCGGTGATGAAATAAGGCGAAAGATAACCGCGGTCAAACTGCATTCCTTCGACGACCTGCATGTTGGTCTCCAGGCCCTGAGCTTCTTCCACGGTGATCACGCCATCCTTGCCGACTTTGTCCATGGCTTCAGCGATGATCTTGCCGATGGATTCATCATTGTTGGCTGAGATGGCGCCAACCTGGGCTATCATCTCACCGCTGACATCGCGGCTCAGCTTCTTCAGCTCTTTCACCACGTCTGCGACAGCCTGATCGATCCCCTTCTTGATGAGGTTGGGGTTGGCTCCGGCGGTCACGTACTTCAACCCCTCAGCAAAAATGCTCTGAGCCAGTACGGTGGCAGTGGTGGTTCCGTCTCCGGCCACATCCGAGGTCTTGGAAGCGACTTCTTTCACCAGCTGGGCGCCCATGTTCTCCAGCGGGTCCTTGAGCTCTACTTCTTTAGCCACGGTCACACCATCTTTGGTGCTGGTTGGAGAACCGAATTTTTTGTCCAGGACAACGTTCTTTCCTCTCGGGCCTAAAGTCTCCTTCACCACATTGCTGAGAGCGTTGACGCCTCTTAAAAGCGCCTGCCGGGCTTCCTCACCGAGTGTGATTTGTTTTGCCATTTTTTTCTCCTTTCACAAAATCAGGTGATTTTGGCTAAGATCTCTTCTTCGCGGACGATGATGTGTTCGACGTCTCCGATCATCACTTCAGTCCCGCTGAATTTTCCGATAAGAACCTTATCACCTTTCTTGACATCGAGTGGGATAACCTTTCCATCTTCTGCCATTCGGCCTTTTCCGACTTCGATGACTTCTGCTTCCTGAGGTTTTTCCTTGGCGGTATCAGGAATGATTATTCCTCCCTTTGTCATTTCCTTTTCTTCCAGTCTTCTGAGAAGAATTCGGTCATGGAGTGGTATCACCTTCATTTGGACCTCCTAAACATGAATTTGGAATGATTTTTTAGCAGAATTGCTAAAAGAGTGCTAATTTTACTCAAATCCCCCCTGCTTGTCAAGAAAAATGTGCCAAAATTAGCACTCTCTTCAGCAGAGTGCTAAATTAGCTCACAAAGTGTCGGCAGATTTTATGTATAATTCAGGAGACCTGAGTTATTCACGAGTCGAGGTTGCCGCAGACCTCGTTGCGAGGTGGGGTGAGATTCCTTCGCTTTGCTCGGAACAGGCGCGGCAATCTCGTGCTTTTAGCGATACAGAATGAGATCGCCACGCTCTACTCGCGATGACAATTTTTCTAAACAGCAGGTCGTCAGATCGGCTCGCCCGAAGGGGAAAAGATGCCGACATACGATGAAATAATGTTCATGAAGATTTATTTAAATGCGGTGTCGGCAGATTTTATGAATAATTCAGGGTGGTTTATTTGATGATCTTTAAAGTCTTGGCGCGGTTGCGCAGTGTGTTGCGGTGAACACCCAGGGCTTTGGACATTCTGGTCATGTTTCCCTTGTATTTTTTCGAGACTGTCTCGATGTAGATCTTCTCGAATTCCCTTAGGCCATCTTTCAGGCTCAATTCTTTCTCCACCATCTCTTCGATGACAATCTCCAGTTTTTGATGGATGTTGAGTTTGTCAGATTCCTTTGACATTTTTCTCCACCTTTTTCGTGAGATCTTGGTAAGCTTCCTTGAATTTTTTCTTAAGGTCTTTGGGAAAAAGCCCGTACATGACCTTGGTCATCTTCATGCACACCGGAGAGATCTGGCTGCCCTTTAAGGTCTTCTTGCTCACCGGAAAAACCATTAAAGCATAAATCACCACGCTGCAGATGAGAATTCCCACCAGAAAGCCCAGGCATCCTCCAAGAACCTTGTCCAGAAGTTTCAGCGGGCCTTTTATCATTTTAGAGATAAGATTGGAACAAGCCCATCCCGCACACATCACCACCAGGAACACGGTCAGAAAACCTAAAAATTGCGTCAAGACCTCAGAAGAGATAAACCGTTGATAAAGCCACGCTATCTGGGAGTAAAAACTGAGGGCAAAAACCAATCCCAGTATTACGGAGAGAAATCCAAATGCCTGCCGGACGAGTCCTTTAACGATTCCGTAAATAGAGGCCACTGCCAGAATGACGAGCAGAACGATATCCAGCCAGTTCACCTTTTTCTCACTTTCTCCTTTTCCTCAGCTCTTCCACCATCCAGTACTCGCCAGCCTTGAGAGAACCGAAAGCAATATGAGGCTTTATCTTCCCGTGAAAATCAGAGCCTGCAGTGGGAACAAGCCCCAGCTCCTCGGCGATGGCTTTGTAGTGCTCCGTCTGAGAAGAATCATGGTAAGACGTGTAGACTTCCAATCCTTCCAGCCCGCTTTCTTTCAAGACCGCCAGGTCATATTGAGACGCCTTCTGAAAATAGGCGCCGGGATGAGCCAGCACCGGAACTCCCTCTGTCTGAGGCGCCAGCCTGAGCGCTTCCAGCAAGTCCAGGTTCTGCTTGGGTACCCAGGCCGGTTTTCCCTCCATGAAATAATCCTTATAAAAAAAATAAGGGGCAAAGATTCGGTTCGATCCTTTATAGTACTTTGCCAAAGCAGGGATTTTATTCTTTTCATACTTTTCCAACAAGATCTGGGCTATGGTCACACCTAATGGAGGATTCGGCTTTGATTTCTTGGCAACCTCTTTCCAACTGAGGTCAAAGCCGAGCTCCTGCAGCTTCTGGACACGCTCCTTGGCTTCACTGATTCTCCGTTCCGATCCCCGGGAGATAAGCTCGGTGACAATCTTTTTCTCCCAGTTCACAAAAGGAAGAAGAAGATGAAACTCGCGGTCATCGAATACTGTCGTCAGCTCAATACTGGGGATGACCTCAACTCCCTCCTCCTCACCGTAGCGCAGAGCTTCCGGATAAGCGGCCACCGTGTCGTGATCAGCGATAGAAATGGCTCTGAGCTTATTCTTACTCGCCAACCGGACGATATGAAAAGGAGAAAAATCCCCGTCACTGCTTTTATTGGAATGAATGTGAAGGTCGACTTGCCATCGCATTATAGCTCATTCTTGCCCGTCAGGAGTCTATAAATCTCAAAGTATCTTTCGGATGTTTGTTTTATGATCGATGGGGGGAGAGGCGGAGGGGGTGAGTTCTTGTCCCAATCCGTGCTATCCAGATAATCGCGAACAAACTGTTTGTCCAGGCTGGGCTGCGGCCTGCCAGGGACGTAGCTGGACAGAGGCCAGAATCGAGAGGAATCCGGAGTGAAGATCTCATCCACCAAAATAAGCTCTCTGTTGAGAAGCCCGAATTCAAATTTGGTATCGGCGATGATGATTCCCTTGGAATAGGCATGAAGAGATGCCTTCTGGTAAAGCTCTATGCTGACTTTCTTGATCTTCTGAGCGAGCTCTGACCCGACTATCTTCTGCATCTCTTTAAAAGAGATGTTCAGGTCATGTCCCTCTTCAGCCTTGGTGGCCGGAGTAAAGATGATCTCTCCTAATTGATCGCTCTCTTTCAGCCCGGAGGGGAGCTTAACCCCGCTTGTCTTGCCGGAGGCTGTGTAGTCTCTCCATCCTGACCCAGACAGGTATCCACGTACCACACACTCCACTGGGACGACTTCAGTCCTCTTCACCAGCATGGACCTCTTCTCCAGGATAGCCCGGTATTTTTGAAGCTCAGCAGGAAACTCGTCGACTTCCGTTGTTATGATGTGATTGGGGCAGGTCAGAGAAGTAAATTCGAACCAGAATTTGGACAACTGGGTCAGGATCTTTCCTTTGTTCGGAACCAAGGAAGGGAGGACATAGTCAAAGGCAGAGATGCGGTCAGAAGCCACAACAAGCAGCCTGTCTCCGACCTCGAATACATCGCGAACTTTGCCTCTTTTATACAAGGGAAGTTCAGGGATCGATATCTCAGAGAAAGTTTCCGTCATAGTAAGCTAAAGAATAAAAGAAAATCTTTCAAAAAGCAAATCAATCATTTCATGCCGATGAAGCTGAGCATCCTTCCCGCCCGCTCTTTTTCCCGCCGGAAGGAAGGCAGGTTGTTATCACAATACGTGCAGCAGTCCGCGCTGAAGATGTTCTTCTCGTCGACTCCCACGCTGACCAACTGGGAGAGGTTCTCTCCCTTCAGGTCGAATAAATACTTCCCCTTTCTGGAGGGGTGGTCTCTGAAGAATTTTGTCTTAAGCCCCTCTTTCTGAAAAGCCTGAAGGACGTCCTCCCCGACCTCATAGCATTCGCCTTCGATGCAGGGACCGAGGCCCACAAGAAGGTCTGAGGGACGGCATCCGAAATGGGTAACAATGCTCTGGATGGCTCGTTTGACGACTCCTTTGGAAGTCCCTCTCCATCCGCAATGGACTGCCGCGATGACTCTTCTTGACTCATCCACGACAAGAACCGGAAGACAATCGGCTGTCTTGATGATGAGAAGGAGCAAAGAGAGTCCGGTGACCATAGCATCCCCCCTCAATTCTGTTTCGGGAACACTCTCTATGAATTGAATGATATCGGAATGGACCTGCTGGAGAAAGACAGGCCGGAATCCTTTCCATCCAGGTCTCTGTCCGAAACTTTTATCCTTCCAGTTTTTCGTTTCGAACCCATGGATAAGAAAAGAAATCTGCTCCAAGCGGGGAATGGTGATGATGTCTTCTCGCCTCGCTCGCTCCATCGTTAACTTGATGTTATAACCATAGTCTTTCCATAAGTCAACTTGGAGGGGGAACTGACTTCCCCCCTCCGAGGTCTCGTTGGGGCAAGAGCGGCGTGTTTGAGAGCCATCCAACCTGAGCCTTATATTCTTATTGTTGAGATATAAAGCGACGGTTTCCATTCCATCCGGAGCCCATGGTGGTGGGTGGGAGGGTCTTGGCGAGGATGGAGTGGAAACGGCGCTTTATCAGATATCAAAGCAGAGGCAGTTAACTTGGAGCGGGAACTGAAGCGTCAATGTGGTATAATCTTGACTCCGTGAGATGAAGACAAAAAATTTTGAGGCTGCCTACCTGAAGACCTATAGGGACGGCCTTTTCCCGGAAAAAATAGAAAGCGCTTTTCGCCTTCTCGAAGACTGCAGAGTCTGCCCCCGCCACTGTGGCGTGAACCGCCTCCAGGATGAAAAGGGCTTTTGCAGCGCGGGGCTCCTTCCCGAAATCTCCTCCGCTGCTCCCCATTTCGGAGAAGAGAATCCTCTGGTGGGGTTTCACGGTTCAGGCACGATCTTCCTGACCCACTGCAACCTTAAATGCGCGTTCTGTCAGAACTTCTCGATCAGCCACCTGGGAGAAGGGAAAGAAATTTCCTACGAGCAGCTGGGCTCGGCGATGGTCCAGCTCCAAAAATTGGGGTGTCATAACATCAACTTCGTCACTCCGACTCACTACGTCCCCCAAATCCTGAAAGCGCTCCCCACGGCTATCGAAAAAGGGCTTTCCGTCCCGCTCGTCTATAACACCGGGGGCTATGATGCGGTCGAGACTCTCAAACTGCTGGACAGAGTTTTTGACATCTACATGCCTGATTTCAAATACACCGAAGAGACAGTGGCCCAAGAATACTCCGAGGTTCCTGATTATTCCTCTGTCGCAAAGCTCGCTCTGAAGGAGATGCACCGTCAGGTTGGCGACCTGGTGATAACTGACAAAGGAATCGCCTTGAAAGGCCTTCTGGTGAGACATCTTGTTCTTCCCGAAGGGCTCGCCGGAACTCAGGAGGCCATGCGCTTCCTGGCTGCTGAAATCTCAAAAAATACCTATGTTAACATAATGGACCAGTATCGACCCTGCGGCAGAATATCTCCTGACTCTCCGCTGAACCGAGGTATCACTCAGGAAGAATACGATGAAGCCGTTGAAATGGCGAAAAAAGAAGGAATCATCCGCCTGGATAAAAGGGTCAAGTTTCGGCTTATCTGGCCCCTCTGATCCTCTCTTCTGCGCTATTCTTTCCCCTGCAAAACGCGTCCTGCACCGAACAACGCAGACCTTCCAACCCAGATCAGGAAGACGGAAGAAACAAAAATGAAAACGGAAACAATAATGAACGCCGGCCGGATCCCCAGAGACTGGTACATCCAGCCGAAAGCAATCGGGCCAAGGGCAAATCCCAAGTCCACGGATGAGGCAAACAGACTCAAGACCTTTCCTTTTTCCCTTGAGGCAATTCCCTCGACCACGATCGCAGAAAGATGAGGATAGAGGATACCCACACCTACGCCCCAGACAACGCCGGATAATCCCAGCAAAAAATTGTTCGAAGAGAGGGAAGTCAGCACACCTCCTCCTGCAATAAACAAAAAAGCCGGCGGGAGTAATTTCGCGCTTCCCCAGGTTTTGAGCTGGCTTCCGCCGACCACCCGCATCAACACGGCAACCAAGGCGAGAAGAGTATAAAAATAGCCAGCGCGCATGGAAGAACCGCCATGGGCCAGAAGGGGCACAAACGCCAGACTGGAGCTCAAACCGATCTCGAAGACAAGCGTCAGCAAAAAGATCACGTAGACTTTCTTCTGCCGCAGGAGACGAAAAAAGCCCATGCTTTTGGCTTGCGAACCGTCCGATAATCGTGGAAGATCGATCTTTGTAAAAAAGGAATAAACAAGGGGAATAGCAGCCAAAAATATAGCCGAGAGAAAAAAAAGGAAATACCCGAAGGTATGGATGATCTCTTCCCCGAGGAAGGGAACGATAAGGAGGGGAAGCATGAAACCTGTCGAGACCACACCTATGGCATAAGCCCGTTCCTTCTCCCGGACCAAAACTATCGTGATCAACAAGGCGGCGAGGATAAAAACCGAAAAGCCTAAGCCATGAAAAATCCTGATGAAGACCACAAACCAGTTCAGCTCCCGGATAAGCGGGTACAAAGCCGTCACGACCAGGAGAAGGATGAGCCCGGCAATCATGACTTTGCGGGGATCATACTTGCTCAAGAGCCAGCCGCCAAAAGGCCGGGATAAGAATGCGGCCAGGGAAAAAAGTCCCAACAGGAAGCCGATCTGCCGCGGGCTTCCGCCCAAATGTTCAAAAAAAAGAGAGAGCAGAGTCAGGATAGCGATAGACGAATAGGAAAAAAGGACCAGCAATTGAATGGTCAGGATGCCCGGGGCCAGCTTTATCTTTCTCATCGAAAAAAGAGAAAGTTAACAAATTAGCGGTGTGATTTCAATATCTTCAGCCATCAAAAAATTGCTCTTCGACATCCAATCACAATTTGCTTATGGGTTCAGGATTAAATCGAAGGTGAGCGGGAATATCGGGAAGAAAGGGTGAACCAGATGACCGGCGGTATTTTATTCAGTCTTGGTGAGAATCTCGTAAGTGAAATTTCTGTAATGTTTGATAACGTCCATTATCAGGTCTTCCTTGGGCAGCTTCAGGATCTCCGAAGGCAAGACATCCTTCATGAAGGGCTCTTCCTTCTCTTCGATGAGGCTTTTCTTTGTCCTTCTTCCTCTGGTTTTGAGCTTTAGCCTGAGTTCGACGGAATTCTTGGGGAGAGAGATAATGTAATGGAAATGATCTATCCTCGACCTGGGAAACTTGACCTCGAAGGAGATCCATTTCTGTTTCTTCATCCGGTATTTACATTTTATCCCGAACTTGCGCAGCTCTTCGGATAAGCCTTCAAAGGAGGGCTCGGCGATGAACTCGCAGAATTGATTGAAATTCTCGGGAGTTTCTCCCTTGCACTCCTCGATGATTCTAAGGTCATCCAGGAAATTGGCTAAGCTCTTTCTCCAGTCGTTCTCTGCCATCTTTTCCCTCAGATGAATCAGTCGTCCTCAATATACCATATTTTTCTCGAAGTGTATATTGAGCTCATTCCCTTTTCCATTTCCGTGATAAGAGAAACATCCGGCCAATCGACAGGCACGGCGCCTGTTTCTCCGTTATCCGAAGCCCATGGTGGATGGTGAGAGGACCTTCTTTTCATCCCTTATTCCGGCTCTTTTTTAATCGATTCAGCGAACTTCCTGCCGAATTCTTCGCCTTTTTCGAGGTCTTCCTTTTTGGGGTAACCCCTGAATTCAAATATATCCACCAAGTCCCACTTGAGAGGCTCAATGATTTTTTCCAGTCCTCTCTTCGCACCGCCGCTCCAGCCGAAGCTTCCAAAATAGGCCGATTTTTTGTTCTTTATATTCTTATGAGCAGCCATGCGGAGCACCTCCTCGACAGGCGGAAAAAGAGAAACTTCATAGGTGGAAGCCCCGATCATCACTCCTCTCTTGGTCCAGAGCGAAGGCAGAATGTAGCTGACATGGGTGCGGGCGGCATCAAAGATCTCGAGGGGCACATCGGCCTGTGATATTCCCTGGGCCACAGCGTTCATCATCAGCTCGGTATAACCGTACATCGAGCCGTAGACCAGGGTTACCGCCGGCTCGGTCTGCCCTTTGGCATATTCTGCCCATTTCTTATACAGCTCGACTATTCGAGAAGGATTCTTCCGCCAGATAAGCCCGTGGGAAGGAGCAATGACCTCCACAGGAAGTCCAGCCAATTTTTCGATCGCTCCCAAGACCCTGGCGCTGAAGTTGGCCACGATATTGACGTAATAGCGGAGAGCTTCCCTTTCATAAAACTCGAAGTCTCTGCATTCGTCATCGAAGATGGCGCCCCGGATCGCTCCATATCCCCCAAAAGCATCACAGGGAAAAAGAATGCGCTGGGAGACCTCGTAGGTCATCATGGTCTCCGGCCAGTGGAGAAAAGGAGTCGAGAAGAACTTCAGGGTTCTCTTTCCGAGCGGAATCGTGTCTCCGTCGTTGACGACCCGGACATTTTCCTTTATGGAAAAGAAACTTTCGAGCATCTCTTTGGTCTTGGCCGAACCCAGGAGTGTGACCTGAGGCGCGATCCTTTTCAGTGTTCTGAGGATGCCTGAGTGGTCAGGCTCCATATGATTGACGACCACATAGTCAACTTTAGAGATATCGATAAGCTCGTCAATCTGATTCAGGTATTCATCGCCCTTGAATGACTTGGTCAGGTCGATGATCGCTTTCTTTTCGTCATCGATCAGATAGGAATTGTATGACACTCCCTCGTTGGTGATCGGCCAGAGGCCTTCGAAGAGGTCGGTTGTCCTGTCGTTGACTCCTATCCAGTAGACATCCGGTTTTATCTCTATTGCAGGCATACCGTGCACCTCCTTAAGTCGAGTTGACCTATCATTTTAATGGGCGAGATTGAATAATGCAATCCTTTTTCCGTTATTGATAGCATCATAGATACCTTGATAGAAAAGGGCTCAGGTTGGATGGTGAAAAAACCGTAAGGAAGGCTGAGCGGGCATGGTTCCTCGACCTAAGGGAGAGGAGAGCGAAGCCTGTAATCGAGCCGCTTTTGATTGATTTGTGGCCTTCTTTCGGGACACAAATCAGTGAGGATTCCAAGGGAGTATGCTCCCTTGGTCGCAGGGCGGGATTCTCTATTCCGCCCGAGAAGGGGAGGCAGGGAGCCTCAATGGAATTGAGCTCCCGTCGGAAGGGGGAAAGCGAAGCTGTTCCCCCTCCGAGGTCTCGTAGGGGCAAAAGTGGCGTGTTTTTGAACCATTCACCTGAGCCATTCTTTTTCAATCACTGAAAGCGGAATCCTTTTTCCGCCATCAGAAGGCATCTCTCTTTCTTTGATGAATGAAAAACCTGTTAATTGAGAAAAGAGTCCCGGTTCCTCTCCATCCGAAGCCCATGGCGGCGGGTGGGAGGATCTTGGCTTGGATGGAGGGGAACTTGGGCTTTAACAGATTAAATCTCCATAATTCACTGTCACGGAAATAAAGAAGTCTACCTGATATCAATTTCCTTTTACAATGTTCAACGTTTATGGTAAAAAATACGGATAAATATGGATATTCTGGATCGCCACGATAAAGGAGACGGATAAATGGAGGGCCAGGATACGAGTGCCAGAGGTGTCTGGGGCTCCAAAGTCGCTTTCATCTTAGCTGCAACCGGATCGGCCATCGGCCTGGGAAACATCTGGCGATTTCCCACAGTAGTCAGTCAGAACGGCGGGGCTGTTTTTGTTTTCGTTTATATCCTGGCTGTGGCTTTCATCGGGTTCACCGTGATGCTGGCAGAACTCACTCTCGGACGCCATGCCCAGAGGAACCCTGTCGGTGCTATCGAGTATATCAAGCCCCGCACACCTTGGAAAGGCATCGGCTACCTGGGAATCATAACCGGAGTTTGCATACTCTCCTTTTACGGGGTCGTGGCTGGCTGGGCAGCCGGGTATATATTCAAAACAGCCTCCGGTGCTTTCAAAGGAAAGCTCACTGCGGAGATGACAAATCAGATATTCAGCGACTTCAGTTCTAATCCTCCCCTGGTCTTCCTCTTTTTCGGGTTGATCATGGGGCTGACCATCTTCATCATCTCCAAGGGAGTCAAGAAAGGAATCGAAAAATGGACAAAAGTCCTTATGCCCATCCTTTTCCTCCTGATCGTGCTCCTCGCAGTTAGAGCTCTCACCCTTCCCGGAGCCTTAAAGGGCCTCACCTTTTATCTTCAGCCTGATTTTTCCAAGCTCAGCGGCACAGTGATCCTGTTCGCTGTCGGGCAGGCTTTCTTTTCTTTAAGCCTGGGCATGGGCACTATGATCACTTATGGAAGCTACATCTCCAAATCAGATAATCTTGTCTCGTCCGCAGGATGGGTATCCTTTGCCGACACTCTTATCGCTCTGCTCGCCGGGCTGATCATCTTCCCCACGCTTGCTTTCTCCGGACAGCCGGGCAATGTCGGAGGAGAGGGGCTGGCCTTTCAAATATTCCCCATCATCCTTTCCGAACTCCCCGGTGGATATATTTTTGGAATTCTCTTTTTCACTCTTCTCACAGTGGCGGCCTTGACTTCAACCATCTCCCTTCTTGAGGTTCCTGTCGCTTATCTGGTTGACGAAAGAAATTGGACAAGAAAAAAAGCGGTCCTGGTGATAGGTGTTCTTACCTTTATCATTGGCATTCCCTCAGCCCTCTCCACAGGAGGCATGGCATTTTTCACCAAACTCAAAGTGTTAAGCTTTTTCGCCCTCGCCTTCGGCAATATCTCCCTGGCTGTCGGCGCCTTATTCATCTGCATCTTCGTGGGTTACATTTGGGGAGTGAAAAATGCGCTCAAGGAAGTGGCCTCCGGAAACCCGCGTTTCAGATTGCGCTACATATGGACCTTCTCGATAATGTTTCTCACCCCTGTAGCCATACTCTTTATTCTCTACTTTATTAAAACCATAGCCGCAGGATAATAAGCCATGAATAAAAAATTCGTCATAATCATCTTCTCATTTCTGTTATTAGCCGGATTTTCAGTCTCACAGGGAGCCGAGATCAAAGGAAAAGTCATAAATGTCGTTAAAGGAGAACCTTATGCTCACGGCTCTGTGCTTGTCGAACCTCTTGGAACCGAAAACCGGCTCGAAGCCAAAATCGACAAGCAGGGAAGCTATGTCTTCCAAAACCTCGAACCCGGGACCTATATTCTCTGGATGGACCTCTACAGCGCTACGCCCGCTGGAGGAGAGAGAAGAGAAATCACAATCATCGAGCCTGGCGAAACCGTGGAGCTCGACCTCTCCATCTCTCCTTCCTTTCTGGACAAGGCTTTGGTCTTCACCAAGGAGACGAGCGATTTTATCTGGTTCCCTCTGATGGTCGTCCTGCTTTTTCTGATCGGAATCGTGCTCACCATACTCACCCGATTGATCCAGGTCAGGCGCTTTATCCTTTCCATGAAGATGGTTTTAAGGGGAGCGATGAAGAAGGACAAATCAGAAAAGGAAGAAGGCGATATTTCACCTTACGCCGCTCTGATGACCGCTCTGGCCGCGACCGTGGGCAACGGGAACCTGGCCGGCGTGGCCACCGCCATCGCCACAGGAGGGCCGGGTGCTCCTGTCTGGATGTGGATCGCCGGCTTTCTCGGCATGGCCACCAAGTATGCCGAGGGCTTCTTGGGAGTCCGGTTCAGGGTCAAGAATGAACGGGGAGAGATGTCCGGCGGCCCGATGTACTATGCCCGCTACGGCATCAAGAACTTGAAACTGGCCAAGTTCATGGGTATGTTTTTCGCTATCTGCGGCGCGTTCACCTGCCTGTTCGGGACGGGGAACATGGCTCAGTCAAACTCCATGGCCCTGGTCTTCAACGACCAGTTCGGCGTCCCTTTCTGGCTGACGGGCTTCGTCGTCTTCACCATGGTCGGAGCGGTGATTTTGGGTGGCATCAAGAGGATCGGCGCCGTGTCCGAACGGCTGGTTCCGACCATGATCCTCCTTTATTTCACCGGAGCCATAGTCATCATTGCTGCCAACATCGTCAACCTTCCTGCCGCTTTTGCCATCATCTTTAAATCCGCCTTCTCCGTCAAGGCAGTCGGAGGAGGAATGATCGGCGCCTCGGTGAAGCTGGTCATCAGCGTCGGCGTCCGGAGAGGGCTTCTCTCCAATGAATCCGGGTTGGGGTCGGCGGCCATCGCCCAGTCCGCCTCAAAATCCTCAGACCCTTCTCGAAACGGCCTGATCGCCATGACCGGGACCTTTATCGATACCCTGGTCGTCAACACCCTCACCACATTGACTATCGTCATCACCGGAATGTACCTCAAGACGCCTGTTTTCGGGTCGGTGGAAGGACTCACCTCCACCAAGCTCACGGCAGCAGCCTTCGATTCGGTCATTCCTTTTGGGGGATACATCATCGCTCTGAGCTCTTTTCTGTTTGGCTATTCGACCCTTCTGGGCTGGTGCTATTACGGAGAAAAATGTCTGGAGTACATCTTCGGCGTCAGGATCATCTATCCCTACCGGATTGCCTTCATCATCCTGCTTTTTATCGGGGCCAACATCCAGGGGCCGCATCTCAACATCGTCTGGTACGTCGGAGATATGGCCAATGCCTTCATGGCCTTCCCCAACATTGTATCGATGATTATCCTGGCCGGAATGGTCGGCAAGGTCACCACCGACTATTTTTACAAGAAAGACAAAGGGTCGCGTCTTAAAATTTGAAATTTCATTTTTAAATTCATCTCCCCTCCTCTAATCTCATTTGCCTTCTCTCCATAATCAAAAATAAATAAAAAAAGTCATATCTATTGAAATCCAAAAAAGGTAATAAGAAGAAGCCATGCTTGTGAATAGCTCAAAAAAGAGTTTTATACAGAAATGTTAAATGTTAAGATGCGACCCCCTCTCTTTATTGGGGGTTGATAAAAATCTCTCCGCTGGATATCATTATGAATAATGAAATTCTGCAGCTCGCGACCTTTCCGTTTCCTACCAATTTTTGGATCAGCACTCCTGCTGATAGCCGCCTTATCCTCTGAAGTCAGAGGTCAACAGGATGTTTCCGAATACAAAAAGCGCCTGGAGGATATTTCTCAGCAGATCGATCGGCTCAAGATGAGGATCGAGGATGAGGAGAGGAAGGAATCCACCTTTCTCTCCGATCTGGACAGGATCGGCTTCCAAAAAAATCTCATCAAAAAAGAGATCGCCCTCTACTCCATGCAGCTGGGGAACACCAACCGCGAGCTTTCCTCTATAAAAAGAGATATGCCCCGGCTGAGGGCCAAGCTGGAGAGGGAGAAGGAATCCATAGAAAAAATACTCGTCACCATGTATAAATTCGGGAAAGTGAATCAGCTGCAGTTCATCCTTCAGGCTAAAGACATGAACACCCTTGTCTCGGAAAACAAAAACCTGACCCTTCTGGCTCAATACCAGAATAACATCATATCCAGTTATATGAACACCCTTAACGAGCTAAAGGCAGCGGAACAGCAGCTTGAGGAAAAAAGAAAGGAGAGCTCAAACCTCATCTGGAAAACAAAAAACAAGAGGCAGGAGCTTAACGTTCAGGAAAGAAAGCAGAAAGCCCTGATCGATGAAATCAAGGAAAATAAAAGCATGCATCTTCAAGCCCTGGAAGACCTCAATCAAAGAGCAAAGCAGCTGGAGAGCCTGATTGAAAAACTGCTCAAGGATGAGATCTCCTTTCCGATCATCATCGTCCCTCTCTACGAGCAAAGAGGACAGATCCCCTGGCCGATAGAAGGAGAAATCGTATCCACCTTCGGCCGCCAGATCCATCCCCGGTTTCGAACCGTGACCTTCAACAACGGGATCGAAATCGTTCCTCAGAAAGACCAGGAGATTGTCAAGTCCATTCATCCCGGCAAAGTCGTCTTCTCTGATTATCATAAGGGATTCGGCAATGTCATCATTATCGACCACGGGATGAGCTTCCATTCGATCTACGGGCACTGCGCCGACTTTCTGGTCAAAAAGGGTGACCTGGTCAAGACCGGACAGCCCATTGCTGTTGCCGGAGACACCGGCTCTTTAGAGGGCGTTGCTCTCTATTTCGGAATTACCTCCAAGGCTAAACCTGTCGATCCCTTGAAATGGTTGAAAAGAAGATGATACAATCAATAATCGTGCCTAGGTAAACGAAAATGAGAAAAAAAACGGCCAAGCTCTTTCTGCTGACAGTCCTTGCTATCCTCTCTATTCTTTTAATCGTGGAAAAGACATTAGCCCCAGGGCTCTTATCCAAGCCTTCTCCGTATAAGAATATTCAACTTCTGGCCAGAGTCGTCCGGCTGGTGCAATCCGAGTACCTCGAAGAAGCAAACCCGGCTGAAACGATGGAAGGAGCCTTCAAGGGGCTGGTCAACTCTCTTGATGTGTTCAGCTCTTACCTGAATAGTGAAAGTGTGCTCAGGTACAGGCAGCGCATGGATTCTGATTTAAAGGAGACGGGAATCATCCTCTATAAAAGATACGGCTCTTTTCCCCAGGTTATCGGACTCATTGAAAATTCTCCCGCTGTTGAGCAGGGAATCCGGTTAGGAGACCTCATCAGCGGCCTGGATGGCCGGGCACCTCAGATGATGAGCTTGACCGAGGTGCAACTGTATCTCAAATCCCAAGATGAAAAGCCCATAAATCTCAGGATCCTCAGAGGTCAAAAAACTCATGAGGTCGATGTCAAAAGAAGAGTCCTCTTCGAGAATCATCTGTCCTTTATTCCGGCCAAGGGAACGAGCGGAATTTTAAGGATCCACCGGATTTATCCCGCTGTAGTCAAAGAGGTCAAAGAAAAAATCGCACCCCGGTTAAGGTCAGGCAAGGATAAACTGATTCTGGATTTGAGGAATTGCTACGAGGGGGATGTCCAGGAAGCCAGAGAGCTCATTAACCTCTTTTTGAAATCTCCTCAGGTAGGCTATTTTGAGAAAAAAGGAAAACACGACGAGCCGCTGGATTGCCCGGATAGAGCTGAGCTTGAAATCCTTCCTCTTGTTGTCTGGATCAATCAAGCGACCATGGGACCGGCGGAAATAACCGCCGGAGTTCTTCAAGAATTCAAGAGAGCAAAAATCATCGGCTCACCAACGCTGGGCCTCACGGCCAAACAGAACTTCTTTCTCTTTGAAGACGGGAGTGGGCTATTGATCACGTCTGGGATTTTCTTCCTCAAGTCAGGCAAGAAGCTTTGGCAAAATGGCATCAAGCCTGATATCTTGATCAAGATAGAAGATCAGGCCGACAGCGCTTACCTCGAGAAAAGCCTTTCCTCTTCATCCTGACATATACTTCATGCAAAGGAGCAGGTCCTCGAAAAAAAGAGAAGGCCAGCCTCCGCTCCTCCTCTTCCTTATCTTCTCTTTACTCGTGGTCTTATCGGTATTTGGCCTGGATTTCATCGGTTGGAAGAAAGGAGAGCGGTCATACTTCTTTTCTCCCCTCCTGGGAGAAAAAAAAGTGACCTGGAGTCAGGAAGAGCTGGAGCAGTCCATTCTGCAGATCTTAGGCTCGCAGGGAGTAGCTTCTGAGTCGATCCAGCAGTTCAGAGATCCCGGGGGAGTCCTTCATCTCCTGATCGACCTTTCTGCCAGCACCTACAGAGAGCTGGAATCCTTCCTTGAATCAGAGTTGATCAAGGCGAACGCCTCTCTCTTAGACAAACAGGAACGGAAGGGGCAGGGTAAAAAGTATTATCTGTGGCAGATCAAGGCCGAAGACGAAAAAGGGCTGATTCTTCTCTTTTCGGTGCTCGAGGAGAGAGTCCTGCTGAAAAAAGAGCCGACAAACAAAGTCGCGATCATCATCGACGATTTGGGTTACAGCCTGGAAACCATCCGGGAAATCTGCTCTCTCAAGGTGCCGCTGACTGTTTCTGTTCTCCCCTACAGCCCGCTTGCCCGGGAGACCGCTTTGATCGCTTATCAGAGCGGCCTGGAAGTCATGCTTCATCTTCCCTTAGAATCCGTTAACGACACCGAGAACAACGATATGGAAGGTCTCATCCATTCCCGTATGAGCAGAGAGGAGATCGAAAAAATTGTCGATTCCAACTTGGAGCAGGTGCCCTACATCAAAGGGGTTAACAATCACATGGGCTCGAAAATAACAGCCAACAGAGCCTTGATGAATATCATCCTCCAGCGTTTAACGGATAGGGATCTCTTTTTTGTGGACAGCCGCACCTCCGGCAGGTCAGTCGCCTACAGAGTCGCCCAAAGCTTGGGCATCCCTTCCACTTTTCGTAACGTCTTCCTTGACGGTGAAATCCAGGAGGAATACATCCAAAAAAAATTGATCGAACTGTTCCGCCTCGCCCAGAAAAAAGCAAAGGCCGTGGGAATCGGTCATCCTTTTAAAGAAACTTTGAAAGTCCTGAAGGAGAACCTGGAGCGGGCGGCAGAGTTTAACATCGAGTTCGTCCTTGTCTCCCAGATCGTAGATTAACTAAGCAAGGTTCTCATCTATTTTGTGGGAGTAATTTTATAAGTAAACTACCCGGAAATGGCATCGCTCCCATCAAATTTTGAGCGCCATTTCCTCACCGTCCCCCTCAAGGCATAAGCGAAGGGCAGTGGGTGGAGAAAACCGTATGAAAGGCTGAGCGGGCATGGTTCCTCGACCAAAGGGAGAGGAGAGCGAAGCCTGGAATCGAGCCGCTTTTGACTCGCTGGGGTAAAAGCGGCGTGTTTTCGCAATCCACTGGCCTGAGCTTTCTCAAACATACTCGGCGACCGATTTCATCGGCTTCCCTCGCTTGACAACATCGTTGCGGAGAAACGATGTTTGGGGTATCCAAGGGGGTATGTCCCCTTGGTCGCAGGACGCTTATTGGCGTCCGAGAAGGGGAGGCAGCGAGTCGCGAGAGAGCAAGCGAGCGTTGGAAGGGGGAAGGCGGAGCGCTTTCCCTTCCAAGGAGGTTCGGTAAGGCTAAATCTTCAAGGTCGCTCCTTCCATTCCCGCGTATTTTACTCAGATTATATGGAAGAGAGCCATTTTATTTAAGGGTGAACGTGTCGATAAGAAAGAAGATTGCCGCATAGATAAAAAGCAGAGCCAAGAAAATAACGGACTTCAGAACTACTTTCCCTTTAAATTTTCTATACAGGGAGAGAGAAATATGGTAGAAGGCGAAAACCTCCAGAGCAAAGGGAAGAAACCCGGTATAGCCGAATACTGGCATCTGGAAAAACCGCCAGAAATCGAGATAGGGAAGGTGGTACTCCCAATGGGAGCCGGCCCAGAAATTCCAGAATTCCCATAAAATCCCCGCCACCAGCCCGGCCAATACCCAGCTCCAGAACCTGGCCCAATCCCTCCTATCCATATCCTTCACATAGGACTCATTGCCCAACCAAATATTCAAGGGTTCAAACAAAAAAATGAAGCAGAGCCAGGTCAAAGGAAAAAAGAGCCGGGGCCAGATAATAACCAGAAAGATACAGACAGTCCCAAAAACAAGGGATCCCTTCAAGAGAAGAGGCGTCGGGCGCAACCGGAAAAGGGCCAGCTTCCTATTCTTCAGGAGGCTCTCCGCGAAAAGGGAGATCTCCCTCATCGCCGGCACCACAGTGGCAAAGGCGATGAAATATCCAAGCCACCTCAAAGGCAGGTTCTTCGGAAGGCCGTGGTAGCTCCAGTTGTTGAGCCTCAAGTTAAAAAGCTCAAAGACCAGCCAGACGAAAACAGATATAAAAGTCATGAAAAGAAATTCACCGAAAGGTCCTGAAAGAGGGGAAGCGCCAGATTTCCGGTAGTTCAGGCTATCCATGATGAGGATGAAAGACCACCAGGCCAGGGAAAAGAACCAGGTCTTGATAAAGGAAACCTCAAACGCAAGAAGAAGAGCTGAACAGCAGAGGACTCCCAGCCCGACGTAGAGGTTAAGCCGCAAAATCCTGTTTTTCATCTTATCTCCAAAATATCCAAAATTTTAGAAAAATGCAAAAAGATAAGGGGAAAAAGATTGAATAATTTCCAGCCATCAATTATATTTAACTTAAGGAGAAAGCAAATGACAAAAGCATCTTCCGCTATTGTTCTCATTTTGGCCGTAATGGCTCTGACCTTCTTCCCCACAGCATGCGGAGATATCCCCAACACAGAAGAGCTCAAGAACTATTTTGAAGTCCTGGATTTCAACTCAAAATGGGTGAAGAAATACTATTCTCCCTGGCCTGAAAAACTGATTCTGGTCCCTCAGATATCCTTCCGAATCAAGAATCTCACGGAAAAGGCCATCAAACATGTCTACTTCAACGCCATCTTCAAGGTGAGGGGAGTACAGGAAGTCCAGGGCGACGACCTTTATTCCGCCTTATCAAAAGAACCCCTTATGCCCGGAGAGGTGAGCGATATCATCACCATGACCAGCAATTATGGCGCTGAAGGGAAGCGTCTCAATGACTTTAAAAGCAATCCGGTATGGAAAGCCACCGTTAAGCTTTTCGTCAAGTATAAGGGATCTCGTTACGCTCTTCTCGGAGAGTGGGAAGTGTCCCGGGATATAGATTTCGAACCTGACGAGCCGCTAGCCCCGAAAAAAAAATAAGAAGGTGACAATATTTCTCCCCATCTGGCGCTACCCCAATAAAACACTTCCATCCCTCCGTTTATTCAGAGGAAAGAAAAGATAATGAGTGCTATCATCCCCGCTCGAGCTTTCCTGACCAAGGGAAAAGGACAGCATAAGGAAAAATTGGCCAGCTTTGAGCAGGCCTTGAGAGCGGCAGGAATCGCCCCTTTCAATCTGGTTAAAGTCTCGAGTATCTTCCCTCCTCACTGCAAACTCGTATCCAGGGAAGAAGGCCTCAAATATCTCAGGCCGGGACAGATTGTCTTTTTAGTTATGAGCGAATGCTCAACCGATGAAGCCCACCGCATGATATCGGCCTCAGTGGGTCTGGCTCGCCCCAACAATCCCACCCTCTACGGCTATCTCTCTGAACACCATGCTTTTGGCCAGGATGAGAAGGAAGCAGGTCAGTACGCCGAAGACCTGGCAGCCTACATGCTGGCCACCACTCTGGGCGTGCACTTCGATACCCGCCAGATCTGGGACGAAGAAAAAAAACTCTACAGGCTTTCTGACAAATTGACAGTGAGGGCAAGAAATATCACCCAAACAGCCAAGGGGAAAAAGGGGCTGTGGACAACAGCATTTGCTGCCGCCATCTTCATCCCTTAAATTGGGGTCAGGGCTCGACTTTAGACATTAGACAACATCAATTCAAGATAATATCTATTCAACTAGGAAGTAGATTTTTCTGCCTTTTTTTCTTGGGATTCGGAGTCTCCTAAGGTCTCTACCTAATGTCTAATGTCGAGCCCTGACCCCATTAAAAACCCAGAGGGTTGGGTTTGAGGATTTTGATATAGCTCTTCGCTCTGAGTTCTTTCATGAACTCTTCGAACCTCTTTTGGGCCTTCTGGTTGAAAAGTCTCTGCTCTATCTGCCTCCGCGCTTCTTCGAATTCCTGGAGACGCGATTCCTTCTTTTCCACCAGCTTCAACAAATACCAGCCATCCCTGAACTGAATCCAGGGTGTTATCTCTCCCACCTTTAATTTCTCAACTGCTTCTTCCAGATCCTTCGCCAACTCTCCTTGCTTGAAGCTTCCCAAATCTCCATCGGCATCTTTCTCCGGTCCTGTGGAGTACTGGCTGGCCAACGATCCAAAATCCTCACCGGCCGCGATCTTTTCGACGATTTCCCGCTTAACGGCCTCCACCTCATTATCTGAAGAGATATAGATGGCCTTCAGCGTATATTCTGGCGGTTCTGTAAATTCTTCCGGATGGCTCTTGTGATAATTGACTATCTCTGATTCATCGACCACGATACTGCGATGAACCTGGGAGACGATCACAGCCTCCTTGAGCAAGTTATTCCTGAGCATCTTCCTCCATTCATCATAATCCATTCCCTGCTGTCTCAGGATACGGATAAATTCTTCATCCGACTCTATATTATTTTCTTTCTTCAAGTTGTCTACGTAGATCTTCATCTGTTCCTCGACGTTGAAGTCCTCCATTTTTTTGGCCTCCTGCATCAAGAGAACATCCGTGATCATCTGGTTCAATAGATTCTTCTTGAGGAAGTCGTACTGCCTATCAAACTCTTCTCCCTGCAACTGGGCCCTAAGGGCCTGGTAATTGGCCTGAAATTCAGCTCTGTACTCAGAGAGAGTGATTATATCATCATTGACGATGGCAACAATCTCTTCGACCACTTCCTGGTCATAAAGGAAGGCCACGGTGAAGAACAACAAAAGAAAAGAGAGGCCCAATCTTAACGTTTTCATATGTCAATCCTTTGATAGGGGAAGGGAAGATTCAGCGGATAAAAACTCCATACTATGCTCAACTTCAAATCCTCCAGGTGTCTGGAGATCCGTTCTTCAATCTTCCGGTTGAGAATTATTTCCCGGATAGAGGATGAGGCTTCTTCCTCAGAGATCAGCTTCGGGTCAAACCTTTTATCGACTCTAAAAATATGATAGCCGTAAGAGGTTTTTATCACTGAACTCAATTCGCCTTCCTGGAGCGAAAATATCACTTTCTCCATCTCGAAGGGAAGCTGGCCCATTTCAAACACGCCCATCTCCCCTCCCTTCAAAGCCTCCAGCCCTACCGATTCCTCACGCGCCATTTTTTTGAAGCCTTCCTCATCCGCATTCCTGACTCTTTCCAACACTTCTACAGCCTTATTCTCGGTCTCCAACAAAATCTGGCTCACCTTGACTCTCTCCGGCCGTAAAAAATCCCTTCGATGAAGCTCGTAATAATCCTTGATCTCTTCTTCCTGGACTTCAAGGTTTCGGACAAGCGCATAAGTGTATTTTTCGATGAGCAGCCTCTCAAAGAGGAAATCTCTCTCCCCCTCATCGAGAGAAACATCACGATCCCCCGTGTTGAGTTCATCAGATAACTTCGCCAGATAATCCTCTTTCTCATCTTCAGTCAGGGCCATGTCCTGGGCTCGGGCAGCATACAGCAGTATCTTTTCATCGACAAAACTGTCGAAGAGGCGGCTTAATGAGACCACGGTCAAGGCTTCCTGATCCTCCCCAAGCGTGGCCTGCACATACTTCTCAAAGTCTGAATTGGAGTAAAGAGTGTCTGCTATCTTAAGTATCGTGCTTTTCCTGTTTCGGGCATCAGTCAGGCTGAATCCGGCATTTCCTTCAGACGAGTCCGGAATTTCACAGCTGGTATACAAAAACAAGGGAACTCCCATCATGAACAGGAATAACAGGATGTTTCTTATCGTCAACAGCTTCATCATGCGCACCCAAGTTATTATATTACATTAAAGATAACTCCTTCAACATGCCTATGGTTTCATCCATGATCGCAGCTTCTTTCTCATCAGGAATAGTCAAGCTCATCACTCCCTGGGGAGTGATCGATCCTGAATAATTTTTAACGAGTTTGGTCAGGCGCGTCAGGCTGACCGGCGATGTCGAAAGAAATTTAAAAACGATCCTTCTCCCGATCCGGTCAATGGACCGGATCTTTATCTTTTGAGCCAGGATCTTGATCATTCCGTAGCGAAGGAGGTTCCTTACGCTTTGAGGGAGAGGCCCGTACCTATCCTTTATTTCCTGTTTTATCTTTTCTATTTCACCGAGATTCTCTACCGAAGAGATTTTTTTGTAAAGATTAAGCCTTAGGTTTATTTGAGGAAGATAATCCTCCGGAATCCGCACATCCACTCTCAGGTTGATCTCGCATTTAATTTCATCCAGAGCTTCACCCTTCAGCTCTCTGATCGTCAGTTCCAGAAGATGCATGTAATAATCGAAGCCAACTGTTTCCATGTAGCCGTGTTGTTCGGACCCTAAAAAGTTACCTGCCCCTCTTATCTCCAGATCTTTGGCGGCCAGGCGGAATCCTGATCCCAGCTCTGTAAACTCCTGGAGAGCCTTCAGACGTTCTCTGGCCTGGTGGGTAAGTTCGGTAAAAGGAGGAACAAGAAAATAGGCCGATGCCTGGCGGGAGGAACGGCCCACTCTTCCGCGAAGCTGGTAAAGCTGGGCCAGCCCAAAAAGGTCTGCGCGCTCCACAATGAGGGTATTGACAAGAGGAATATCGATCCCGTTCTCGATTATGGTCGTGGAAACAAGAACATTGTATTCCCGGTTGATAAAATCAATCATCCTCTTCTCAAGCGTCGAACTCAGCATTTTTCCATGGATGACAGCCACTCTGGACTGGGGAACGAATCTCTCGATCGTCCGGGCCACCTTATCGATGTCCTCCACTCTGTTGTGGATGTAATAGACCTGCCCTTCCCGGGCCAACTCCATTTTTATGGTCGAAGCGATGATATTCCAGCTGAAAGGTGTCACCACTGTGTGAATGGACAGCCTGTCCTTGGGCGGAGTCTCGATCAGGCTTATATCTCTAAGGCTGGTGAGGGAAAGGTTCAGGGTCCTGGGAATAGGCGTAGCACTCATGGCTAAGACATCGATGTTGGTCTTCATCTTTTTTATCTTTTCCTTGTGATTGACGCCGAACCTCTGCTCTTCATCGACGACTAAAAGACCCAGGTCATGGAAGTGGATATCTTTGGAGAGCAGGCGGTGAGTCCCGATGACAATGTCCACCAGCCCCTTTTTTAAATCATCAATGATCTTTTTCTGCTGAGTTTTTGTCTGGAACCGGGTGAGCCCTTCAATTCGAAGAGGGAAGAGAACCATTCTTTCTCGAAACGTCTGCAGATGCTGGCTGGCCAGAACCGTGGTCGGGCAGAGAACAGCCACCTGCTTTCCGTCCATCACAGCTTTAAAGGAAGCGCGTATGGCTAGTTCGGTTTTCCCATATCCCACATCTCCGCAGAGGAGGCGGTCCATGGGGGCCTCGGATTCCATGTCATTCATAATCTCTTTAATGGCTTTCAGCTGGTCCTCTGTTTCTTCGTATTTGAATGTCCGCTCAAACTCTGACTGCCAATCGCCGCCAAGGCTGAAAGCGAATCCCTTTACTGTCTTCCTTTGGGCATAAAGATGCAGCAGCTCCTTGGCCATCCTCTCGATGGCCTTTCTGGTCCTGGTCTTAATCCTCTCCCAGGTCTGGGTTCCGAGCTTATTGAGAAGCGGCTTGCCGGTGCTGATCGTCGAATACTTTTGGACCAGGCTGAGGTCTTCGACCGGTACGAACAGCTTATCTTCATCCCTGTAAATGATCTCAATGAACTCCCGGTTATTCTTTTCCACATCCAGCCGGACCAACCCGTTGAAAATCCCGATCCCGTAATCTGTATGAACGACATGGTCACCGACCTTGAGGTCCTGGAAATGAGACAGGAAGGGCTTGATCCGGGGACGGGAAACGATGACCTTTTCTTCAGTGAAAATATCCTTTTCTGAGAAAAAGCTGACCTTCTCCTTCGAGTAGCGGAATCCCCTCTCCATGTTGCCCACAAGCAGCACTACCTCCCCATCCTTGGGGGAAACAAAGGGATTGGAAGATTCCAGGTGCAGTATCTGATGCTCAGAAAGAAGTCCGGCTAGCTTCCTGCGCACGTCTGAGCTTGAAATATAGATGAAGCACCGTTCTCTCTCTTCCTGCGATTTCTTCATGTATTCCAGAAAGAAAGGGATCTTATTCTTGAAGTGAGGAACAGATTGGAAGGGGAAATAATAGGTTTTTTTTGACTTCTTGGCTGCGAATTCACAGCAGCGAATCGCCTCTCTTTTTATTCTCTCCCAAAGGGATACCGGGAATATCTCATCCGGAGCAAGGGCGAACTTTTTATCTCTTTTGAGTTCCGAATACTGCTCCTTTAAATTCCTTGTTGTCTCCTCCCATTCCTTTTGCACTTCTTCAAAGCTGTCGACGATAAACACAAAATTCTTCAGATACTCGGTGAAAGGCACAAAATGTTCCTGATTAAGAAGGGAGAGATAATAGAAAGAAGGAAAAAAGTCTCCCTGCTTGACCCGAGCGATCTTATCCCAGGTGTCTTTCCAGGACCCAGTCTCCGCCCGGCTCTTGGCCAGTTCCTCCCATTCCCTGATAAACCCGGGGGACCCGGGAGTCTCTCGGAGAGAGGGCAGAAGAAGCCGGTCCACTTTTTTTATCGATCTCTGAGTGGAGGGTTCGAATTCTCTAATGGAGGCCACCTCTTCTCCGCTGAATTCGACCCGATAGGGGTAAAAATGCCAGGGAGAGAAAACATCGACCACTCCCCCACGCCAAGCATATTCACCGGAAGAATTGACCAGATCCTCGCGGGTGTATCCGTATTCTTCGATGGTTCTGAGAAGATTGTCGCGACCCGCCTCCTGGCCTGTTTCCAGCTCGAGAAACAGACGCTCAAGGTTCTGCGGAGCAGGGAAAGGCTTGAGAAGCCCGAAGAGGTTGGTCACCACGAGCGAAGGAAGATGATGCAGCAGATCATGAAAAAATTTCATCCTCAAGGAGACGGACTCGAGGGGCGGGAATATCTCATGGTAGGGATTCTCTGAAAGAGAGGGCAGAGAATTCAGGCGTATTTTCGAAGAATACTGGGACAGATAAAAACGACACTGCTCATCTGTGCGCGATAACGAGGAAGAATAGGGCTGAATAAGGATGATCCTTTTTTTCAGCCTCTGGGCCAGGCTGGCGAGAAAGTAGGGCTTAGCTGAATCGACAAGCCCGGTGACCTTTGCTCCTCTTTCTTCCTGCAGTATTGCCTGGAGGAGCCTTTGAAATTCCTCCGTCTCTTCCAGAAAGCGCAAACTCATGCGCTTATTATACTCAACCCGGTGGACAAGTTAAATAAATAAGGGGACGTTCCCATTGGGGATACTCTATCTCTTTTAACATGTAAAAAAACCAGCAGGATAAGATAGGGTATCCCCCTCGGGAACGTCCCCAAATCAGATAAAACGCTTCTTTCCGAACTTAAGCTTCAACCCCACTCTGAAAACCAAGCCTGAAAGGCTGATGCGGGAGACGCTGTAGTCGATGTCACCCAGAGTTTCTCCGCTGTCTATCCCTTTCGCATAGAAAAAAGTCGACCCGCCTTCTAAAACTCCGGCTCCATCCTCGATCATACCCTCGGTCGTGGCCGTCGTTTCAAGCTCCTTGAAGTCTGCCTTCCTGTAGATAACCTCAGCAAAAAAGGTCGTGCCCAAGTCGATATCAACCTCCACACCGACCCCGGCATGGTAGCCGATCGTATACGCCTCGCTTTCGAACTCCCAGTCCCGGCGGCTCCAGTTGGAGAGAGAATCCAGGGTTTTGTAAAAGTAGTTTCCGTCGAGACAGGTGATCTTCCCGATGTAATATCCCACGCCGGCTAAAAAAGTCAGCCGAGCATCGAGCTTGATCGGATAGGAATAAATGGCAGTGAAATATAAGGGGCGGACGGATATATTCAACCAGGGGTTGTAAGAAAAATCCACGAAGCCGCTGGCCTCGGGAGGGCTGAACTGCCCTTCACTCCCGTAAACGCCTTCCATGTTATATATATACCCGACTCCCAGGGAAAAGCTCAGCTGAGGCATGAGCTGAAACACCAGCTCCAGCGAAGGGTCGAGTGCCGGACTTGACTTCTTTCCAGGCGCGACACTGAAATCAAAGGAGCCCGTGGTCGAGCTCCAGCTGTCGAACACCTTCCCTCCCAAGGTGATCCCCAGCCCCGCTTTGAAATATACACGCTGGGAGTAAAGGATCGAAGGAGAAACCAGGACCGCGCCCAGAAGGAAGGAGAGCCAATACTTCTTCATTCGTCTATGATTTCGGTATTTTTTCATGAAAGGCACTGTATTTTCAAGTTGAATATCTCATTCATTGATCAGGATCAGTCCATTCGAATGATACGTTTCATCCCAATTGATTCTAACAGTTCTCTTGCCTGCGTCTGTCATGTTTCTAATACCGGAATGCGCTATCCGATAAATCTCGCTGCAAAAATTGTGCCAACGATAACAGGCTGGGGTTTTCAATTCAAGGGCCGTAGTCTGTCCCATTCAGAGGACAGGTGTCTGGCTCACATTCTCCACCAGTAGGAGAATTTGATGAAGAGGCTGTAGTTGGTCTGGCCGTAATTTTTGAATTCGTCTTCGAGGAAGAGAAAAATCAGGTCTCATCAGGGAAAGATATTTCCCACTCACCGGATTCCAAGTGCTTGATCTTCACTCTTTGGCCTTCCATCTTGCAGTCAAAGACCTCAAACCTTTTTCCGCTCTTCTGGTCAAGCACTCTTTTCTGAGAAAAGACCTCTTCTATGATAAACTCCCGGCTGCCGATAACAACAGACCTGGGAATTTCCTTTCCCTTATAGCCCGAATAGAACCGAACTTCGAACTTCGCATCGTCTTTCCTGTCTTTTGAACGGCACATTCGTATCCTTCTCCCCTGTTTCCGGCTTACAAAGTATTTTACACCATAAGCCGCCTTTTCTCTATTTCAACCCTATTTCGGTTATAAGAAAAACATCTTATCTAATGCTAACCAGCAAATGAGGTTGCAATATCTGCGCGGACTGGATACCGCCCTCAGCCCCCGGACCCCGGGGGAACCAGTCCCGTCGGTTCCCCCCGTCGGATAAACCGACGGGTCCCCCCTCCGCTACGGGGGCTCGAGGGCAGTATCCAGGTCCGCTCA